>PPYE01338258.1_pt1 | contig 22743 bp, 14 predicted proteins | sample 1559881 | NCBI WGS metagenome assembly PPYE01 (sample SAMN08240022, study PRJNA423297) | Human gut metagenome, whole genome shotgun sequencing project.
ACGTCTACTGAGGGCGGAGTTAAATATCTGATTTCTGATTGTTGCTGTGCCATGATTAATCCTCCTTTTTAGTTGATTTAACATTTCTTCTCTTAGCAGCATATTCAGCAGCGTATTTATCCATTTTAAAAGTCAAGAAACGGATAACACGTTCGTCACGACGGAAGTTAATTTCCAACTTTTCAATAACCTGCGGTTCTGCTTTGAACTCTATCAACTGATAGAAACCAGTTGATTTCTTTTGGATGGGGTAAGCCAGCTTTTTCAAGCCCCAGTTTTCCTCATTGATAATCTCTGCACCTTCTGCAGTCAGAATACCTTTGAATTTCTCTACCGCTTCCTTCATCTGAACATCAGATAAAACGGGAGTTAAAATGAAAACGGTTTCGTATTGATTCATACTACGTTTATTAAATTATTAAATTAAATTTCAAATGCGAGTGCAAAAGTAGATATTTTATCTTAATCTACAAAGAGTTATCGCAATTTTCTTCAAAAAATATAGTTTCATTTTACAATTAATTTTCCTTTTTATATTTTTTATCTGTGAAAAACAAGTTATATCCGCCAAGAATTGTATATTTGCAAAGTTGTTTAAACAATAATTCCATGATAGAACAATTTAGTTTTGATATCCACAGCATGACCCGCTTGATAGACAATATGGAACGCCAGCATTTGGTGGTGCGCATCGCCGACAAAAGAGATCGACGCACCAATTTAATTCATTTGACCAAAACCGGCAGAGAATTGGAAGGCAAAGCACGTTTCATCGCAAACAAGACATTGAAAGAAGCACTGCAAGGATTAACATTGGAAGAACTGAAAGTCAGCCAAGATGTATTAAGAAAGGTATTCACCAACATCAAAGACTAAAGTTTTTCAAGGTTTTCATCTTTTTTTCCTAAAATAATTTCCATGATAAGAGAATTATGCTTTAATTTGTACACAAGAATAAATATAATCTATTAATAAAATACACACATGAAAAGCTTACTTAAGAATTTAGGTCTGATACTGATGATCATCGGCGCCGCTATTTTAGTCGGTGTTTTCTTCACCGGAAGTGCAGCAATTAACGACAACGGTGTTTTAGGTGGAAGTGCCGCCCTTATCGTTATAGGTTTAATCGTTTATATTGTATTAAACAAACGCATTGTTGATTAAAGTATAAGAGAACAAAAATAAAAAAGTCCGAAACAAATGTTCCGGACTTTTTTATTTCATCTATTTCACTCAGCCTTATTCTACTTCAGGAGTAATCAGTTTATACCCCTTCCCGTGAATGTTGATAATCTCGATAGAATCATCTTCTTTCAAATGTTTACGCAACTTAGTGATATACACGTCCATGCTTCGTGCATTGAAATAATTATCATCAATCCAAATGGTTTTCAATGCGAAATCACGCTGCAGAATCTCATTAGCATGAGCACAAAGCAAGCCCAATAATTCGGATTCTTTCGTAGTCAGTTTAGTCTGTTTTCCATCGATAGCCAAAATTTGTTTCTGAGTATCGAAAGTAAAACGACCAATCTTGTAGATATTGCTTTCCTTGTTTCTCTTACCACGTACACGACGCAAAATAGCCTCGATACGGAAAGTCAACTCTTCCATACTGAACGGTTTAGTGATATAGTCATCCGCACCAATCTTGAAGCCTTCCAATATATCCTCTTTCAAAGTTTTAGCAGTCAGGAAGATAATAGGAATTTCAGCATTAGCCTGACGGATTTCCTGTGCTAAAGTAAAACCGTCTTTCTTCGGCATCATCACATCCAATACACATAAGTCGTATTTGTTCTTAAGGAAAGCCTTGTAGCCAGCCTCACCATCCGGGCAAAGTTCGGCCGAGTAGCCTTTTGCCTGCAAATATTCTCTCAATAGCATGCCAAGATTCTCATCATCTTCGCATAACAAGATACGCAATTTCTCGTCCATATTATTCATTTTTTAATAAAGGTAATACAATTATAAATTTAGTTCCTACATTCAATTCACTCTCGGCACGTATAGCCCCTTTGTGATCTTGAATTATTTTTTTCACATAAGCCAGTCCCAAACCAAAGCCTTTCACATCGTGTAGGTTACCGGTATGCACACGATAGAATTTATCGAATATCTTCTTCAGGTTTTCTTTCTTAATACCTATTCCATTGTCCTGGATAGAGATATAAAGCTTGCCCGATTCATTCCAAGTACGTACATTCAACAACAATTCGCCTTCCTGTTTTTTATATTTCACTGCATTGTCCAGCAAATTAAAAATAACATTTGTAAAATGCATCTCGTCTACAAATATATCCGGATTTACCGCATCCAGATTCGAAGTGATTTTACCATTGTATTTCTCTACCTTCAACGTGAAAGTATTGACAACACCGGCTATCAAATCATTTGCATTCACCTCTTTCATCTTCAGCGTCGCTTTTTGCTTTTCGAACATAGACATCTGCAACACCTTTTCCACTTGGAAACGCAAACGTTTGGTCTCATCATTTATCACTCCGGATATATGCTGGAACATAGCAGGAGATTTTCCCACTGCCGGATCTTTCAACATCTGGGCCGCCAACGATATGGTAGAGATAGGCGTCTTGAATTCATGTGTCATATTGTTTATGAAATCATTCTTTATCTCGGTCAACTTCTTCTGACGGAAGATGATATAGATAGTAAAGATGAACGTCACAAGCAATACGAATGTGAAGATCAGTGACGGGATCATAAATTTAACAGAACTGAATATGTAACTGTTCAATGTAGGAAAATGAATATTTACTGTCGCCATACGAGCCGGAGGATCATTTTTAAATAAAACCTGCGGATATGTATTCTCACTACCCTCTTTGGTATAATCAGGGCAATGGTAAACTTCCGTCCCGTCACGGTCTGTCACCGTAAAATGATAAGGAATGTCAATGCCATTATTCAGCAATTCCGTCTTTAAAAACAAGTCCAACTGTTTAAAGTTGATTCTTTTGTTCAAAGGTTTGTCACTAGCTGTATACAAAATGTTATAGACCACTTCGTCCAACAATGCACGTTGGTACACATATCTGTCTTTGATTATTTCCTGCAAGGCTCTTGAAGTCTGAGGAATGTTCTTACCAGTCGAAATAATTGCTTTAGGAATATTAGAAGGACGATTCGCACTGAACCTCATCTTCAATTCAAAAGTAGAGTAACCGTTCAATCCGTCGGAAGTAATGGAATACTCATGCGTATGCGCCACCACATCACCACTTCCTTCCCCCTTCTTCTCTTCGGACTGCTCCCTGGACAGCTGTGCTGCTTTTTCCGTAGCAATCGCATCATCCTCAAGATACTTTTTAGTTTCCACCAACTCAATATTCCGACACGCCTGGACCAAGCTGCGCTGAACAGACTCATCAAATTGCCCTTTGCGCATTTTCACCATTTCTTCAATATAGCTTACCTGCAAATACAACAAGCTAAGAAATGATAGCCCCATTACAATACCTAATACCCAAATAGTAGACTTTTTCATGCCAGCAAAATTAAAAGCGTTAAATCTCATCACACAATAGATTAACCAAATTTAAACGGCCATTCTCTATAATTAACCGAAAAAGTCATTTAAGCTAAGATTCTGACTATTATAACAAAATTTACGCCAATTGGTTTGCAAAAATAATAAAAAATTAAGTTCAAAGCCAAATAACAAACCTAAAAGTTTAAGTTACCTTAAATAAAAAGAGACGCATTTTTAACGAAATACGTCTCTTCTAAGTACGAAATTTTACACTTTATCAATCATCTTTATTCTCTTTAGCTTCAAATTCCTTCATCAATTTTTCTTGTACGTCTGTCGGAACCAATTCATAGCTGGCAAACTTCATAATAAATGAAGCGCGACCGCCTGTCAAAGAACTTAAAGAAGTGGAATAAGAAGACATTTCTTTCAGAGGTACTTTTGCAACCAGTTTTTCGTATCCACTTTCACTGCTCATCCCCATAATCATACCACGACGACCTTGCAAATCACTCATCACATCGCCCATTTTATCGCTGGGAACGAAAACCTCCACATCATAAATCGGCTCCAGAATCTTAGGTCCGGCATTCTTAAATGCCTCACTGAATGCATTACGTCCTGCAAGCATAAAAGAGATTTCATTTGAGTCTACCGGATGCATCTTACCATCATAAACAATCACTCGTACATCACGCGCATACGAACCTGTCAACGGACCCTGCTCCATCCGGCTCATAATCCCTTTCAAGATAGCGGGCATAAAACGGGCATCAATAGATCCTCCCACGATACTGTTAATAAAGACTAATTTACCACCCCATTCCAAAGGTATTTCCTCAGTCCCCTTCACATTTATCTTGAATTCCTGACCGTTAAACTTATACGTTTCGGGTACAGGCATTCCTTCATAATAAGGTTCAACAATGAGATGGACCTCACCAAATTGCCCAGCACCGCCTGATTGTTTCTTATGACGATAATCGGCACGGGCTGCTTTAGTGATTGTTTCACGATAAGGGATCTTAGGCTCCTCAAACTTAATCTGCAATTTTTCGTTATTTTCCAAACGCCACTTCAAGGTACGGAGATGAAACTCACCTTGTCCATGCACAATAGTCTGTTTCAATTCCTTAGATTGCTCCACTTCCCAAGTAGGATCTTCCTCACGCATACGGTTCAATATAACCATCATCTTCTCTACATCAGCCTCATTTACAGGCTTGATGGCACGCGAGTATTTAGCATTAGGATATTTAATGAAGTTAAACCGGTTTTCACAGTCTTTGCCGTTCAAGGTATTTCCAGTCTTTACATCTTTCAATTTCACAGTACAACCAATATCTCCGGCTACCAGTTCCTGCACCGGAATACGATTAGCTCCCGCACAAACAAAAAGCTGTGCCATACGCTCTTTAGAGCCACGATCAGCATTAGTCAAATCGTCACCTTCGTGTACTTTTCCGCTCATCACTTTAAAATACTGCACACCACCGATATGGGGTTCAACGGCAGTCTTGAAGAAATAAAGAGAAGTAGGGCCATTCGCATCGGGAGGCACAGGAACACCACGGGTATTATGAACCACAGGCATATCCGATACGAATGGAACAACATTACCTAAGAATTCCATCAGACGACGGACACCCATATCCTTACCTGCACATACACAGAAAACAGGGAACATACCACGTGCCGCCAATCCCTTACGGATACCTTCACGCATTTCATCTTCAGTCAATGATTCCGATTCAAAGAACTTTTCCATCAGTGTCTCATCATTTTCAGCAGCAGCCTCTACCAAAGCCTTATGCATCTCCAATGCCTTTTCTTTCTCAGAATCAGGAATCTCTTCAATTGTAGGAGCGCCCCCTTCAGGTCCCCATGAATATTTCTTCATCAACAGCACGTCAATGAGTTCATGAAAATTAGGTCCCGTTTCAAGAGGATACTGCACGGGAACTACCTTGGAGCCATAAATGCTACGCAACTGTTCGAGCACATTATCATAGTCACATTTCTCATTATCAAGCTGATTGACCAAAAAGATAACCGGCTTGCCCAGCTTTTCAGTATAACGGAAGTGGTTCTGAGTACCTACTTCGGGACCGTATTGTCCATTCAGCAGCAAAATAGCAGTATCGGTTACATTTAGCGCGGTTATGGCAGCCCCTACGAAGTCATCACTACCCGGACAGTCAATTATATTTAGTTTTTTTCCATTCCACTCTACATGATAAACGGTAGAGAACACTGAATAACCATATTCTTGCTCTACCGGAAAATAATCACTAACCGTGTTTTTGGCAGTAATTCTGCCACGACGTTTTATAATACCACTCTCAAAGAGCAAAGACTCTGTGAGGGTGGTTTTACCTGAGCCATCATTGCCAAGAAGTGCAATGTTTTTAATTTCGTTAGTCTGATATACTTTCATGATATCTAAGGTTTAATTATTAACAAACGGATATGTGTTTCATATCTCCTAAAAATGTGGAGCGCAAATTAGAAAATAAAGAGAAAAAAAGCAACTCAAAGGATAGTGTTACTAAACTATGTTTTACGGCAGATATCTACGACTCAAAGCGAAAGAAAAACAGCCTATATACATGCAGTATGCAGTGAATTGGAAATGCGAAAAGAATACCTTGGCGGTGAAACGATTGAAACCATTTATTGGGGAGGAGGCACTCCTTCTCAGCTTGATAAAGAAGACTTTGAGACTATCTTCTACTATCTACATAAGAACTATTCCATCAGCAGTCATCCCGAAATAACCCTTGAAGCCAATCCTGACGATCTGACCCCGGACTATATCGCTATGTTACGTACCCTACCCTTCAATCGGCTGAGTATGGGCATTCAAACTTTTAACGAATCCATTTTGAAAGTACTGCAACGCCGTCACACCGCCCGGCAAGCCATCGAAGCTTTCCAGAACTGCCGTGCCGCCGGGTTTCAGAATATCAGCATTGACCTGATGTATGGCCTGCCCGGAGAAACCTTGTCAACCTGGCAACAAGATTTGGATCAAGCCCTTTTATTACACCCCGAACATCTATCGGCCTATCACCTGATATACGAAGAAGATACCGTATTGTGGAAGCTGCGTGAACAGCATAAAGTGGAAGAGGCGGACGAAGACTTAAGCGTTTCCTTATTCAGCACACTGATAGACCGGCTGACCTCCGAAGGGTACGATCATTATGAGATTTCCAATTTCTCGCTGCCGGGCCTTTACTCACGCCACAATTCCAGTTACTGGACAGAGAAAAAGTATTTGGGCTGCGGCCCTTCCGCCCACTCATACAATGGCGTTTCCCGCCAATGGAATGTCGCCTCACTGGATACCTATATAAAAGGAATCTCCGCAGGGACACCCGTTTTCGAAATAGAAGAATTGGATTTATATACCCGGTATAACGACTTTGTCATTACCCGTATCCGCACGGAATGGGGTATGCCATTGTCAAAGCTACGTGATGAATTTGGAGAAAAGTTGTACGACTACTGTCTCCGCATGGCTGCTCCGCATTTAAAGCAAGGTACATTAGAACTTGTCAATGATATATTGAAACTCACCCGCAAAGGCATCTTTATTTCTGACGGGATCATGAGCGACATGCTTTGGACAGACTGAAAAGAATCATCATTCAGGCTCACCTGCAAAATCAGAGAGGAAGTGTGCATAAAGGATTGGTACACTCACGGAATATAACCTCAACAGGCAGTGTACTAAATAATTCATATCAACTCATTTAGTACACTATCATTCCTTCCCCCAACATTTGAATTATTGACCCCCCAATGAAATTTGGAAAGGAGAAGCCGGCAAGCCGGCCATATTTCTCAAATTCGCATGAACCGGATTATCATCCCAACCATAACGTACCGTCACTGGATGAGGGATATCTTTATGCCATACCGCCACCTGATTCCCATTAACGACAACTGCTTCCGCCCATTGAAAATGTCCATCGGCACCGGCTATCGCAAATCCCTTCAATTCATCTACCACCCGTAATTTATCAGTTCCCGCTTCAAAAGAAAGAATAGCCTTTCCTTCATGATTGACAGTCATGCCCGTACACATGGGCCCGTTGTGCACACTCTTTTTATCACCATACACCCCTCTTTTCGCCAACAGGGAGATACGTCTTGCCAGTTCTTTTTTATTCAATGGATGAATATCGTTCCACTCGCCCAAATCAATCGCTACCGCTAAAGCTGCATTCGGGACTTTCAACGCTACTTGCCGTTGCGCTTCACGCAAAGCCGCCCAATTACTTTCTACCGGCTCCGGATGTGTCTGCATGAAATTGGCCAACTGTACAATGAAGAAAGGCAATTCTTTATCAGCCAGTTTCTCACGCCAGTCAATAATCATGGCAGCCAGCAATTCCTCATATTCATTAGGACGGCCCGTATTCGTTTCTCCCTGATACCACAACGCACCGGTAAAGGTCAGATTACGCAGAGGAGAAATCATGGAATTATACATGCCGGTAGGAACATTCTGAAAAGAGACACTGTTGGTGCGTGCAGGCATCTCACAGCCTAATTGATATTTCCAGCGGCTGGACAAACGGACTGTATCTATCCCCCATGCCAGACAATAAGGTTTATCGGGCACAAAACTGGCGGCCCCTCCGTAATTAATCAGCCGGACAGTCACCAGATTCTCACCGAGTTTCAATATAGAAGCCGGCACCCGATAAATACGCGGCGGATACTGATAGAAAGTGTTACCTACAAAAATCCCGTTCACAAACACCGAATCGGCATCCACCATGCACCCCAAACGAAGAACAGCCTCTTTTCCGGCTTGTTCCGCTGATACATTCACTTTCTGACGGAACCAATGAGAGCCACTCACCGGATATCCATTCTTTCTTCCCCATTCCTTGGAAAACATATCTACAGTCTGCCAGTCCGTATCATCCAGTTCCGGACGATTCCAGCATATCCCATCATGAAGTCCCCGGTCTCCTTTGTACAAAGCGGTATCCCAAAAACGGTTCATCATCTGTCCCGAACGGTTGCACAACTCACGATACTCATCCGAATCAAACAAATCACGCTCGTGCAACTGACGCGGAAACTTCTGCAAGGCCTCCTCACTCATCCAAGCCTCGACGGAACTTCCCCCCCAACTGGAGTTAACAATGCCCACAGGTACTTGCGTCTCCCTATACATCTCCTTGGCAAAGAAATAAGCCAAAGCAGAGAAAGAAGGAGCAGTTTCTTTAGTCAGCGGCATCCAGTCCGCTCCCGGCAAATCGTCTTTAGGTCCATGCAAATCATTGCCTAAAGGAATCTTCACATACCGTATCATCGGATTCTCATCCCTTGCTATTTCCTCGGCAAATTTATCAGTCACCCGTCCGGCGGTCAATTCCATGTTAGACTGTCCGGAGCAAAGCCAGACATCACCCACTAGAATATCTTTCAACCGGATATCATTCACGGTCATTTCAAAAGGGCCGCCTGCCTTCATGGGAGGCAGCTCCACCAGCCACTTACCATCTTCCCCGGCTACCGTACTGAATTTCTTCTTTTTAAAAACAACGGTCACATTCTCTCCTTTATCGGCATTTCCCCATATTTTAACGGGCCGCTCACGTTGCAATACCATACCGTCCGATAGGATGGCAGGCAATTTCACCTTTGCTTCGGTCCATGCGGAAAATGCACAAAGAACCGACATTACTAAAGCTAACTTATATTTCATGTTTCTTATAAAGTTAAAAACCGTAATTTATTTATTGAACCCACTCTCGGGACATTCATAGTTCGAGATTTCCAACCGGAAGCGTTTCATATCCTCCAACTCGTGTACAGGACGTTCTATGCCAGCCGGGATAGGCATCCCTGAGAAAGTCTGGAAATAAAGCAGACAAGCATCTTTCCACCACACGGCGTCACGCATCTGGATTTTCAATTTCGACTGCACTTCCCTGAACCGGCGTACATCTACAAAAGGTTCCACACTGTCCCATACTTCTTGAAAACCACGTACCTGCCGCACACCTCTATCGTATGCATGGCACAACTCCCCCCAAAGCGTACGTCCGCTTTTCATCTGATGCTGCCAAGGCACATGATGGAACCAAAGCAAATAAATCTCGGGGCAAGTTGCCTTGTCATTGTAAATCTGACGAAGTGAATCGGGATACTGAGAAACGGCATCACTCCCTTTGCTGCTACGGTCGAAACCGATTCCCTCCTTATCTGCCTTATGATAATAAGAAGGTAGCCAGTCCGGACGAGCACCGGGCACACTACACCACGGTTCAGGTCCATAATGGTGCCCCCATGCAAACTGATGATGCAGCCCCAACGGCATCATATAATTCACCACCGCCTCCCGGCTCTGCAACATCATCTCTTTGACCGGACGGACAAATGCCGGCTGGGAAGTAAACGTCTGCCGCAACCACTCATCCGCAATCCGGTCTGAAGTCAGCGACGGATTCCATGCCAACCGCCCGAAAGCATACCAATTGGCTTGTGCAAAATGGTGTCCACACCAATTCACATCCGTACCGATGTTTGCCACACCCGCCACAGCTTTCAACCTATCCGGACGTACTTCACCGAAAAACTCCTCCCATAAAGGAGCCAAATAGGCCAGATGATTGGAAAAGCCTAAATACTCCTGAGTGATTTGAAACTCCACCATCATGGAAGTCTGCTTCATAGCCGTGAACAAAGGACTATAAGGTTCACGAGGCTGGAAATCTATCGGTCCGTTCTTTATCTGTACTATTACATTGTCATGAAACTGCCCGTCTAAAGGCATAAACTCCAAATAGGCCTGCTTGGCACGGTCACTGTCGGTAGGACTATAGACAAACGCCCTCCACATCACGATTCCTCCGTAGGGTTTCAACGCATCCGCCAGCATATTCGCTCCCTCGGCATGAGTACGCCCGAAATCACATGGTCCCGGCTGCCCCTCCGAATTGGCCTTTACCAAAAAACCGCCAAAATCAGGTATCAACGTATAGATTTCTTTCACTTTCCGCCTCCACCACCGGATGACCTCCTTGTCCAACGGATCTGCCGTATCCAACTTGCCCAACTGGATAGGAGATGCAAAATTAACCGATAAATAGACCTTTATACCATAAGGCCGGAAGACATCAGCCAATGCCTTGACTTTCTCCAGACTGCCGGTTGCCAGCACTTGGGGCGAGGCATTGACATTATTCAGCACCGTTCCATTAATACCCACAGAAGCATTGGCACGGGCATATGCCTCGTAACGTGGTGACAAAGTTCCGGGAAGTTCTTCCCAATTCCACAAAGAACAACCAGCATAACCACGCTCCACCGTACCATCCGGATTATCCCAATGGTTCAAGATGCGAAGATCATACACAGATTGTTCAGTAACCGACAGAGGTACTGTGACCTGCCCCACCGCCTGCATACGCAACAGACTATAAACACCATAAAGCAATCCTGCCTCGGTGGATGAAAGAATACGGACCTGATGTTCCGAAGAAGTGATAGCAAATCCATCCCCCTGCCCTGTCCTCTTTTTCTCCAAAAGTACAGGCTCTCCCTTCCAGGCGTTTTTCAACTCAGCAATGGCAACGGCTATGGTGGGTGACACTTTTCCTTTATATATAACTTCCACCTCCGCACCTTCCACCGGGCGCATCACCGGCAACCACAAGCGGCTACCGTCTTCTTCTGCCGGACGGGCATTGTCCGGTCGTGTACCGGCCTGCAACATTCCTGCCGCCAACCACCCGCACATTATTCCTATCCAAACCGTCAATCTTATATTTTTCATTGTCCATTCAGTTTATTTCTCCGGCAAGGAGATTCGTCCATAAACAGATAACTATCCTCATAACCGCCATAATCCACCACAATCTTTTCAAATACGATGGCAGGCTCCACCGGTTTCAGAACCAATGTATAGGTTCCGTCCGCACGGTCGGGCAGGCTCAACTTCACCCGGGTCTTCACCACCCGACGGGCCACTGTGGGATACAGTACGCGATATACATTATCCGGATGCTCGTTCAACTCCGCATTGAAACAGACAGTCTGCTCCTCCCCTCCTTCAAAACCTACCGTGTAGCGATGACCTTCCCGTCTGAGGAAGGGCAGGGTGGATTTCACAACGACATACACATTTACCGTATCTACTTTTTGCGGTATTTTCATTTTATAAGAGAGCGAAGCTCCCTCAGCAGACTGTGTATAAGGCATCAAAGCCACTCCGCTCAGCGTACGTCCCATGTGCGGTATGACTGTCCAGGCAGTTTCCGGTGCCGCGGATGATGCAAAATAATGCTCCGCCTCCATGGAAACCACCCCTTTGTCACCGGCAAACAAATACCCTCCTACAGCCTGTTCCGGTTGCTCTATCCAGTAAACTTCCGGCAAACGGTCGGCAGGGAAATCATCGTTCCACGAAGTATAGCCTATATGTTTCTGCGTCATCATTCCGTTCCACTTGCCTCCCGACATTTCTTCGTTGTATTCCCTGCACAATTCCGCATCGCGCCTAAACGCCTTCTCCACCTTGTCGGCCCACTCATTCGCCTGCGGATTGTTCTCCTGGTACAATTTGTGATTCATGGCTTGTGCATAGTACATTTCATACAGATTGGCCATCGCCTGCACAGGAAAAAGAATCAGTTGGCGATAAGCATCCCTGTAAGCGGCCTCCAGTTTCAAATACTGCCGCAAGGCTTCCGCCTCCAGCTTCACATATTCATCGGCCACCTGCCTCCATTCCCCCGAAGCCAAGTGATAAGTATCCTTATCCAGCATCTCGGGAGTCACGCGTCCATTGTACTTGCAATACAGGTTCAGGATACGCATGGCCTCATCCGCCTGTTCCTCACCGAACTGCTGCGCACAGAACGCTCGTGTATGCTCCAACAGATTCCCTGCCGCATAGCGTTCCGGATTCCAAGCCATATTCATAAAAAGAGTGATAGGATACTCCATCGGCTTCAAATCACCCACATTCAATATCCAAAGCTTATCCACCCCATAGCTGTAAGTCAACTGAAGCTGTTCCCACATATTTTGTACAGGAGTTACATTCAACCATTTGGAATTACGGGGAGCCCCCACATAATCTACATGATAATACATCCCCCATCCGCCGGAATGCTTCCGCTCCTTTGCATCCGGCAACCGGCGCACATCCCCCCAGTTGTCATCACTCAGCAACATAATCACATCATCGGGCACACGGAGTCCCATGTCATAATAGCGTTGCACTTCTTTATAAATAGCCCATACCTGCGGACGTTTCTCCGGTGCTTTTCCCGTCACTTCCTTGATAATGCGACGCTGATTCCGGAATATCTTCTCCATCAGGCGCATGTTTTCCTCATCACGCGGCACATATTTGTCATCTTCTCCTTCCTTTCCACCCATCGGAGTATCACCGTCACCTCTCATACCAATGGTAATCAAATCTTCCGTATCGGCCGCACGCTCCATACCTTCACGGAAAAAACGGTCAATCACTTGCTGGTTGGAAGCATAGTCCCATGCCCCATATTCGCTGCGCTTCCTCACCCATTCCTGATGATTGCGTGCCATAGGCTCATGGTGTGAGGTTCCCATTATAATCCCCATCTCATGGGCGGTCTTGCTGTTCTCCGGATCATCCGCATAAAAACTCCAACCCCACATGGCAGGCCACATAAAGTTACCGCGCAGACGCAAAATCAGTTCGAACACACGGGCATAAAAACGATGATCACCATAATTCGTGCCATAAGTGTGTTTCACCCACCCGGTCAGGCAAGGAGCCTCGTCATTCAAAAAGATACCCCGATACTTTACCGCCGGTTCTCCCGCCGTATAACTTCCACGCATCATCGAAAGATTCTGCCGGGGCATCACCGGCACATCCGCCCAGTCGTACCACGGCGAAACACCAATCTGTTCCGAAAGCTCATAAATCCCATAAATCGTTCCGCGTTTGTCACTTCCAGCAATGACAAGCGCTTCATTCACTCCGTTCAAGGGAGCAGACACCACAGTCATCAGGTATTTCTCATTCTTGCCCTCCAGCAATGAAGCATCTATCTTTTTCGCCTTTACCAATTCCCGGATATAACGGCTTTTCAACGTACCTACCATAATCATGCGCTTTACACCGGGAGTATAGCATAACCCGGCAGCCCGGCCACTCACCCGTTTAAAGTCATTCTGAAGATTCCTTACCGCTATCATCACACCGGCATCCTCCTGCTCGTCCACCAATATTTCATTGGCCACTCCGTTTTCCATCAGAGTGAAACGGTCGGGAGCCAGCCGGTCAAAAGTAATCCTTTTATGATCTATAGCTCCTACATTCAGGCACAAGGTGGAGAACAAGAATATCCCCACGCATTTTTTTAGTTTCATTCTATTCACTTTTTAGTTACCGTATTCAAAATAATCTATATCCACATATCCTCCCAAATCTTTAGTAGCATAATTAAAAATAGCAAACTTGCTTCCCATAAAGAATTTGGTATAATCAAAAACCATTTTACAAGGCTCCCCTATTCGTTTCCACGTTTTCTTGTCATAACTGTAGTAAAAAGTGGCTTCATCTTTTTTATCGGCAAAGTCGCCCTCCATACGAAGATAGACCACCTCTTTTTCACAATCTATGCGTTCCTTCTCCAGTACTTCCACAGCAGTCACCCTTTTTTCCCGGTCCGAAAGACTGACAGACTGATGTGACATCACCCACTGCTTTTTCCCGTTCTCCATGACCACAGCCAGCACTCCGGACAACCCATTAAAAGCACTGAAGCCCGCAACATCCCCTTCTTTCATCTTCGAGACATCCATAGCTACCACACCGCTGCATTTCGGCCCGCTCATACGCTGGGTCAAGGTATTGGGAGCCAGAAACAGATTATCCACCACCCTTCCGGTCCTCAACCGCAGGAAACCCGGACGCTCTGTCAGCGACCAGCAATTGTCCAACGGATTATGGTTCCACTGCCAGTTCAAGCTCAACCGGTCGGTGTCGAAATCATCACTTCCCATGATACTTCCTTTACACTTCTCTCCGGAAGCAGGCATCTCCATACACTCGGGCACACGTCCGTCCGCATCTCCCAGTATCGGCCAACCGTCTTCCCAGCGGCAGGGCATCAATGTGGGCACACGTCCTATGCCGCCCCTATCTTGAAAAATAAAGCCATACCAGTTTCCGTCAGGAGTATCGACTATACAGCCTTGTCCCACGCCACCATATCCTTGAAATTCGGTTTCTAAAATCACCTTTTTCTCATACGGACCAGTTATCTGGTCGGCACGATAGCACACCTCACGACGCAACCGTCCGGGAATGCTCCAGTCCATGGAAATCATCATCACGTAATATCTGCCGTTATGCTTGAATGCCTGACTTCCTTCCAGAAGTCCCTGCTCGTCGGCATCCCGCTCGAATATCTTTTGGTCTATACCTCCCGGCTCCACATCGCTCAGGTCGCTCTTGAGCTGACGAAGTTGTCCGGTGCCATAAAACAGATAGACTTTGCCGTCATCATCAAAAAACAAAGAAGCATCATGATGATGAGGCGGACGGGAGACTAATGTCCATTCGCCCGCCGGATCTTCGGCGGTATAGATATAACCACGATGAGGTTCATCATTGGGTGAGAACCATACATAGAACCGTCCGTCATGATAGCGGATGCTGGAGGCCCATTGTCCGCGACCATATACCGTGCCTTCCTTCAAATCATAACGGGGCAAGTCAGTAAGTCGTTGAAACACATAACTGATCGTTTCCCAATGCACCAAGTCCTTTGAACGCATCACCGGACAACCCGGCATCAGGTGCATGGTGGTGCTTACCAGATAGTAATAGTTTCCCACCCTTATCATGGAAGGGTCAGGTACATCCGCCTCAATCACCGGATTATGGAAGATTTCCCGTTGTTGTGCAAACGCCCCCGACAAACCAATGAAGCAGGTAATAATAATAATGATCTTCTTCATTTCTTTTTCTACTTTCTATTTTTGAACAAATGAGGCACAAACCGGTACAAGCAACGACGCCATGTCAACCACTCGTGTGCCGTACCCTGCGATTCGTAATAGTCCACATGAATACCTATTTTGCGCAAAGACTCTGCCAGTTTTCGGGTACCGAACTGTTCTTCCGTTCCGCATCCCAAAAACAAGTAATGTACCTGCTTGTTAAACTTGCCGGCATCAGCAAACACACCGTCAAAGCAAGTCTTCACATCCAGTCCGAAGATAGCACCGCTGAATGCGCCAATATACGAAAACTTGTCCAGATGAGGCAATGTGGTAGTGAGAGTCTGATGACCACCCCATGACAATCCTGCCATTGCACGATGTTCACGATCAGTATAAGTCCGGAACGTCCTGTCAATCATCGGTATCAAGTCCTCCAGCATCACCCTGTAAAAAGAGGCACCATACAAAGTTCTCTCCTCATTCACATCCTTCCCTTTGCGAGGAATGAAAGGAGCTTTCACATCCCCACTGTCCATCACAACAAGCATCGGCACACATTGCCCGGAGGCTATCAGGTTATCCATAATATGTTGCATACATCCCTGTGCCGACCAGCCCGTCTCATCCTCGCCCATGCCATGTTGCAGGTAAAGTACCGGATAACGTTTTTTCACCTTGGTTTCATATTCAGCCGGAGTATAGACCATGCAACGGCGGAATTCCTTTTTGGCTTCCGAATAATAAGTACACGAGCGCACCTGCCCATGAGGTACTCCCTGCTGAGGACGATAGTAATCACCTTCCACTCCCTCGGGAACCTCTATCCCACTCGCCATACGGCAACAACCAAAGAAAGTGTAACTGGACGGATCGGCCACCTGCACCCCGTCCGCTATCAAAAAATAATAATGGAATCCTACGACCAACGGATCGGTCTTTACTGTCCAGAAGCCATCCGCGTCCTTCTGCATGTCATACTTCTTACCGCAACAGTCTACCTGAAGCCTTCCGGCTTGCGGAGCATAGAAACGGAAGTGGGCGCAATGCTCCTCGTCCAGCCGCGGATACTCGTAACCCGGAATATTGGTAGATGCGGCCTGCGTCCTGTCTTTCACCTCTTGCTCTGTCATTTCCTGCCGGCTGAATTTCCACCAGTCAAAATGAAACAGTTCACATCCTTTCCTGCCTTTGAACACAAAATAGACATCATGCACACCCGTCACAGGAACCGTTACATCCGCCTCTATACTTGTCCAACATTCCCATCCTCCGGTATGAGGAACCCTCATTTCAGCTATCAGCGTCCCGCCGATGCTGTCGGTCCTGATTTCTATCCACCCGCCACGAAGGGCACTGGCAACAGACACACAAAGACACTTGGGCGACAAATCTTCAAAATCCACCTCGCGTACCTTTATATAATCCCCGTCATGAATTCCGGATACATACACCCCCGTCTTTGCATTCCATTCCGACTTTACTCCCTCGGAGAAAGCTATCGTTTCCGCCTCCACACGTTGATAAGGAGTCAGTGTGCCTACCGGCGACACCCCTTCTGTCGTCGCATTAATTATCGGGAAAGTACCATCGGGGTTGTAACTGAACTGCTCCACTGCCACGCTACGTCCGAAACCACCCCCACCGGGTAATTTCCCGGTGTGATAAAAGAAATAAGAATTACCTTTATAATCCGTCACTCCACAGTGATTGGTAAACGAACCGGTATCTTGCAACGGCATAATTTCTCCCATATACTTCCAAGGTCCTGTCGGAGTGTCACTCATCGAGTAAGCGATGTGTTCGGGTACTCCGCCGGCTGCATACGACAGATAATATGTACCGCCACGCTTGTGCAACCACGGACCTTCCGTATAGATGTCCTTGTATTTCTTTCCTTTCTCCCGTTTGTCCGGCCCCGGAGAACCAAAACTCTCTATAGTCTGCTCCACCTTGGACACCTCACCATCCAGCGAAACCATATCGGCATTCAGCTTGGCATAGTAAACATTCGGATTTCCCCAATATAGATAAGCCTGCCCGTCATCGTCCACAAAAACCGTGGGATCAATAAAATCCCAGCTACCTTCGTAAAGCGGTCTGCCGATAGCATCCTTAAAAGGGCCGGTAGGCGAATCACCCACCGCCACACCGATAGCCATCGTGTTTGTCAACTTGGAATGCAGACACACATACCAATAGAATTTCCCGTTGCGTTCGATACATTGCGATGCCCAGGCACGATCGTCCGCCCAGTCGAAAGACTCGATGGCAAGCGGAGAACCGTGATCGGTCCAGTTCACCATATCTTTAGTAGAATAGACGCGCCACTCCTGCATCCAGAAAAAATCGGCATGGTCCTCATCGTGTCCCGTGTAAACATACAAGGTGCCATCGTGCACCATAGGTGCCGGATCAGAAGTATAGCAAGTCTGCACAATCGGATTCTGCGCCTGCAACACTCCGGCAAGCAACAGGGACAAGCCACTCATCATACATTTCCGGATACCGGATAAATCACATTCAAGTTTCATATTCATGGTATTAAATTCACAAGGCTGTTTTTACGTTCCGTTCTTCACTGCTCAACAAGAGCAAAGGTAAGGACATTCGCCTTATATCGGAGTGTAACCATGTTACATAGTCCTTTTTCCATGTTACAAACCTGCCCGATATGGCACAAAGTACCGAAATTACTTCCTTATTTATTAGGCTATATATTCTTTTTTGAATTATTTTTGTGCACCTGAATTTACTGGGATATTTATATTATGATGAAACATACGATTCTTATACTATTTCTTTTTCTGTCTTTGTTGTGCCACGGACAATCGTACAAATTCTTCACAACAGACAGGGAACTTTCCAGCAGTCTGATCAACAAAATATATCAGGACCGGAACGGCATGATATGGATTGCCACCGAAGACGGACTGAACCGCTATGACGGAGCCAAGTTCATCACCTACAAGCATGACCCGGAAAACGAGTACTCCCTCTGCCATAACTACGTACGAGTGCTGTACGAGGACAGCAAAGGACGGTTGTTCGTAGGAACCTATAACGGTATACAGCTATACGATCCGGAAACCGACAGCTTCAGCGCGCGGGCGCAATGGGAAGATGGAAAGACTTTTGACAGCAATATCATGTCCATTCTGGAACGTAGGAACGGAGAAATATGGGTATCGGGAAACAACTTGTGTACCATAACCATCACACAGGGGAAACTGACTGCACACAAACTGGACTTACCTATCCCCACCCAAATGACAGACTACATGATAGAGGACAGACAACACAATCTTTGGGTAACACAGGGTGAGAATGGTATCTACCGCCTCTCTGCGGACAATAAAAGCAAGCACTTTCTGAAACAAGAGAAGGGAATGACCATTGTAGACCTCTATGAAGACAACTACGGAGACATCTACCTAGCAACCATAGGCAAAGGATTGCTGAAATATAACCAACCAGCAGAAGAGTTCATTCCTATCCTTTATAAAGGAAAACAAAACCTGCCTATCAAATCCATCTGCCAGATAAGCCAAAACGAGCTTTGCCTGGGCACGGACGGGAAAGGCACCAAGATTTTCAACATCCCCAAACAGCTCATCACGGATTACCCTTTTGATAATAATTACCTCGACTCCGGTACCTCCAAAGTACACTCCGTCCTGAAAGACAATGCAGGAAACCTATGGATAGCCATTTACCAGAAAGGGGTTATGATGATTCCCGCACAGCCCAACAGTTTCAAGTACATAGGCTACAAATCAATAAACAAGAATATCATCGGCTCCAACTGTATCACCTCACTCTGCCGCGACCACGAAGGCATATTATGGATAGGTACTGACAACGACGGCATATACGGCATCACCACAGAACTGAAGCAAAAAGTCCATTATGCCCCACATGACAGCCCCTCTTCGGTTCCTTCCACCGTTTTCGGCCTGTATGAAGACTCTGAACATAATCTGTGGTTCGGATCCTATACCAACGGACTAGGCAGACTGGATAAGAAAACAGGACAGTGCAGCTATCTGCAGAATCTGACAGACAAGAATGGAAACCGTATCCAACGCGTGTATGATCTGGTTGAAGACCAGGACAAACGACTCTGGATAGCCACCATGGGAGCCGGACTTTTCTATTATGACTTGAAGACAGGACAGTCTGTATATGACCCTAAATTCAATGCTGCCACCAAAAAATATAAATGGATAAGCTGTCTTTTGTATGCCGGTGACAACCACCTTTATGTAGGAACGTATGACGGAATAAGATGTATAGACCTGAGTACCGACGACTTCAAGACTGAAGAAATCCTGTCCAGACACATCATCCACTCCCTTTATGAAGACCCCCAAGGCAACATCTGGATAGGCAATTCCGAAGGACTGGCGGAATGGAATCCCCAAACCCAGCAACTAAAGACCTACACCACCGCCCACGGACTATCCAGTAACGCCGTATATGCTATCAAAGGAGACGGGCAGGACAACTTATGGATAAGCACCAATGCCGGAATGTCACGTTTTAATCTGAATACCCACACGTTCAGCAATTTCTATGCAGACGACGGTCTGCAAGGAAATGAATTCAGCAAAAACGCCTCTTTTGCCGACCACAACGGCATACTCTGGTTTGGAGGTACAAACGGAATTACCTATTTCAATCCTCAAGAGATTACGAATCCCGCAAAAAAATGGAACGTACGCATCATCGACTTCTATCTGCACGACCAGCCCATAAGAAAAGGAATGTTGTCGGGCGGAAAAGAAATCATAAACACCTCCGTCTTTGAGGCCCGGGATTTCCACTTGTCACATAACGACAACGCTTTCAGCATCGAGTTCTCTACCCGCGAACTAAATAATTCCGAACGTATCACGTATCTATATACCATAAACAACACTCCCTGGGTCAAACTTCCCAAAGGAGTCAACCGGGTGTCATTCAGCGACCTTCCCCCCGGCGATTATCATTTCCGGATCAAAGCCGAAGATTATCTGCTGGAATCCGACACCGATGAAATCACCATTCACATCGCACCGGCATGGTGGGCATCGGGCTGGGCCATGCTGATCTATGCCTTATTGGCAGTAGCAGCCGTCTATGGCATCATCCTGCAAATGAGACACCGTTACCGCATAAGGCAGGAAATGATGCAACATATCCATGCCGAACAGATAAACGAAGCCAAGCTACAGTTTTTCATCAACATCTCCCACGAGATACGTACTCCGATGTCACTCATCATCAGTCCTTTGCAAAAACTGATGACAAACGATACAGACCACGAACGGCAAAAGAACTACCGCATCATCTGGCGCAATTCCGAAAGAATCCTGCGGCTGGTAAACCAATTGATGGATATACGCAAGATAGACAAAGGACAGATGTCACTCGTTTTCCGTGAAACCGAAATGACCGGATTCATTAATGATTTGTGTGAAACCTTTACAGAACAAGCGAACAAAAAACAAATTACTTTGCAGTTCCACCACGAGGGCGCCGACCACTTAAAATTGTGGGTGGACCCGGTGAACTTCGACAAAATTATCCTGAACATCCTGTCCAATGCCTTCAAATTCACCCCCGAAGGAGGCAGTGTGGACATACGGCTACGCACCGGTAAGGACTCCACCCTGCCGAAACCATTGCAACAGTATGCCGAAATCACCGTGACCGACAGCGGAATAGGAATCGCCCCCAAAGAAACAGAACACATATTCGAACGCTTTTACCAGATACGGAATAGCCAAAACAACTCAAACATAGGTACCGGTATCGGGCTGCACCTCACCCGCTCACTGGTGGAACTTCATCATGGAGACATCCGTGTAGAAAATAATCCGGACGGACAACCGGGATGCAGCTTTATCATCCGTATGCCTCTGGGATGCGCCCATCTGCGCAAAGAAGAAATGGAAGCCGACAAAGCTCCTCTCTTCCACACTCCGGCTCCGGTCCTCCCTGTTCCTTATGAAACCGAGGAAGAAGAAAACGGAAAAACACGAACCAAAACGAAATACAAAGTACTGGTGGTAGAAGACGATGAAGATATACGCCGCTATATCTGCCGTGAACTGGCAAGCGATTACCATACCCTAGAAAGCTGCAACGGCAAGGAGGCACTGGAAAGCATCTTCAATAAAACCCCGGACTTGGTAATAAGTGATGTCATGATGCCCGAAATGGACGGACTTACCTTATGCCGCAAAATAAAGCAAAATGTGAACCTGAACCACATCCCGGTAATACTGCTCACCGCCAAGACACGGGAGGAAGACAATCTGGAAGGTCTGGAAACAGGAGCCGACGCCTACATGACCAAACCTTTCCATATAGAGATATTGAGGAAAACGGCCGCCAACCTGATCCGCAGTCGTGAACGGCTACGCAATACCTATACCGGACAACAGACCCAAGGGGATAAGGTACAACCAATAGAAGTACAGTCCCCCGATGACAAACTGATGGAACGAATCATGCGGGTCATCAACGAAAACCTGAGCAACCCGAACCTTACCGTGGAGATGATTACCACCGAGGTAGGCATCAGCCGCGTGCACTTGCACCGTAAACTGAAAGAACTGACCAACCAGACCACACGGGATTTTATCCGGAACATCCGACTGAAACAAGCGGCAGAACTGTTGTCGAAGAAACGGTACACCATAGCCGAAGTGGCGGACTTGACCGGATTCACCAATCCCAACAATTTCTCGACCGCTTTCAAGGATCTGTACGGAATGCCTCCCAGCATATACATGGAACAACATTTGAAACAGGATAAGAATAAGGAAGAGAACTGAAAATAATTTCCGGTTCTCTTTTCCACCAAGTACAGACCCAGTTTCCGCCGAATGCAAACTTTGCGGATACAATGGTATGAACAAATACACTTTTCCTACAAAACACTCTTACATATACCTATTTCACGAACCTTTCTTCAGTCCATTCAGCCGGCATAACTCACTATTACACAATGCATAAGGCTGACAGTAGTCCTTTCAGTCTGCTATCAGTCCTTTCAGCCGATGGAAAAATATTTCCCAAGCTCTTTCCTTACTTCAAAACATATCCGACAGGAACAGACAGACCCCATATCCACCAATCGCAAACTACAAGCAGCAACAAGCTGTACAAGTATCCTTTACCAGCCTGATGAATACCCTAATTCCTCTGTAAGCATTCGGCCTCGTGCGTGTTTCTCTCCAAGTTATAATAAAGTCAAAAGCCAGACGAAGCATGTCTGGCTTTTG
>PPYE01358061.1_pt1 | contig 22736 bp, 24 predicted proteins | sample 1559881 | NCBI WGS metagenome assembly PPYE01 (sample SAMN08240022, study PRJNA423297) | Human gut metagenome, whole genome shotgun sequencing project.
CTATATTTCTCATATTCTCTATATTTCTCATATTCTCTATATTTCTCATATTCTCTATATTTCTCATATTCTCTATATTCTCCCTATTCTCTATATTCTTCGTATTCTCTATATCCTACATCGGTCCAAGAATCGGAATCCAGATTCTTCTGTAAGCGGCAAGAAGATATCTGCGGATAGGGAAGAGGCGCATCCATAGGGCCGAATAAATTTTCCACTTTTGGCTGTCGGTTCTGTCCAGCTTCTTTCTGCCCTTGCGGTAAAATCCGATTACGGATGCTTTCACGTCTTCTATTCTGCATTTCTCTATGCCTAAGTTTCCGTCTCCTCGCAGTATTACTTCCCGGTCCTGAATCTTGATGATGCGATGAAGCACGTAATGTCTGTAGCCGATTTCTGCCAGTACCGCATCGCCCACTTTGATGTCTTTAGCCTTGGTCAGCAAGGCCTTGTCTCTGTTGTCTTCCAGGAACGGGCGCATGGAGTAACCGCGCAGCAGCAGGGTTACGGTATGACCTTCTTCCAGCAGTTTCACGATTTCTGGGAGAAGTTGGGCATTGGCAAACTGTATTTCTACAGTCTTTATGGAATGATTATCTTGCATCATTTTTTATTATTTTTTGTCACGCAGATTTTCCTTCACCTTCTTTGATGGCAATCGCCTGATTACAAACTTCGGCAGCCTCCCGGTTGGGCAGGCAATGGAGGATGTAGATGTTGGCGGTCTCCACCAGTCGGGTAATCGTATTGCAGATGTCGTTGAAAATATCCTGGTCCCATTTCATGCTCGAACAGGAGGGCAGGAGAGAGGCGAAGGCTTCGATAGGCGAAAGGCGCTCCACCCAGTTGGAACTGTCGCGGTCGATGCGTGTGATGGCTCCCAGCTTGGCTTTCACGTTGCGATAGCAAGGGGTTTTGCCGCTCCACGGACTGCCGTAGATGTAAGGCTTTCCGTCGATGAATCTTATGATAGGATTGTCGTCGTTCATGAGGTCGCATCCCTTCAGATATCTCAGCCACATGCTTACCTGAGTACTCTTTCCGGTTCCGCTTTTGGCGATGAATGCATATCCGTATCCGTTCTGTCTTACCAGGGATGCGTGGATGAGGAGAGTCTGCAGTCTGCTGCCGGCAAAGGCGAAGATGAGCATCAGGGCGTTGTTCAGTCCGAAGCAGCGCATGTTGTAGTTTCCGTTCAGGGCGCATCGGCAGTCGCTGAAGTCCTTGTTGGTTTGCAGCAGGCAGCAGCTGGCCCCGTTGATGTCCTTGATGATATACTGGTACCCTCCGTTGTCGAGTTTATCCACGATGGTATCTCCGTTTCCTGTGTCGAAAGCCCTGATTCTCTTGCGCTTATCCTTGGGGTAGGGCTTGAGGGAATCATCTACGAGCAGGCTAAAAAAAAGATGACCCTCCAAAGTGTTTACTCTGAAGGGTTCGAATGAGGTCAGGAGTCGCATGCTGTTGAATGGAGACTCTGCAAAACAGATTCTCACGTTCAACTCTGCGATATTAAAATCATGTGATTCTATCATTTGTTCTTGCGTTGCTTTTTCTGGGCTTTTTTAGCCTTCACTTTCTTTACAGGTTCCTCTATTTCTGTAGCTTCATCCATAGGTGCTACAGCCTGGAACTGGAATTGCTCCCTGTTCAGTTTTTTAATCTGGAAAGGAGGCAGTTCGCTCTTCTGCTTCTGGTTGTTTTTCTTCTTCTGGTTGTGCGCATAGCGTATGTAGAGCTTGTTCCACACTTTCTCCAGTTTCTTCGGGTCGGTATCATATTCCACCACGCATGTGCGATGCTGTTCTCCGATGCTTGTCAGATAGTCGCGCAATTGGTATGAGTAGTTCTCTCGGCTTACCAGGAAATGATGCTTGCTGGTAAACCATGCAGAATCTACCTCCTGAATGTCTGTGAAATAGACTGTGGAGTCGTTGAAAGAAGAAGCAAATCCAAAGACGTATGCCTTTCTCATCTCGTTTTTAGCCTGTACGGTAAGCGAGATGAGGAGTGTAGCTGCTATAGCTGTGAGTCCGATTTTTGATAATTTCATTTCTATTTTAAATTATTTTAGCCTACTGGCCTTCATCCGGTTTTCCAGAAAAGCTACAGACTTCCGCATCAGCATGTGTCTGATAGCCTACTGCCCCAGATAGGTCTTCAGCAGTTTATTCTTCGTATTGTGTCGGAGTCTGCGTATGGCTTTCTCCTTGATTTGGCGCACTCTCTCACGGGTGAGATTGTATTTGTCGCCGATTTCCTCGAGCGTCATTTCTGGCGAGCCGATTCCGAAGAAGGCTCTTACCACCTTTTGTTCTCTATCGTTGAGCAGGTCGATGGCCCTGTCGATTTCTTTCCGTAGCGATTCCTGTACGAGTGCCTTGTCAGCCATCGGCATATTGCTGTCGGCAAGTACGTCCAGCAGGCTGTTGTCCTCTCCATCTACGAAAGGAGCATCCATACTTATGTGGCGGTTGTTGGCCTTCATCGCTTCCTCGATTTTTTCTTCAGGCAAATCTATGCGGTCGGCAATCTCATCTACGCTTGGACGGCGCTCGTGTTCCTGCTCAAACTTGTTGAGTTCACGGTTTATCTTGTTGACGCTTCCCACCTGATTGAGTGGCAGGCGCACGATTCTACTCTGCTCTGCGATGGCTTGCAGAATGCTTTGGCGAATCCACCAAACAGCGTATGAGATGAATTTGAATCCACGTGTTTCATCAAATTTCTCTGCTGCTTTGATGAGTCCTACATTTCCCTCATTAATGAGGTCGGGGAGGCTGAGTCCCTGATTCTGATATTGCTTTGCCACAGAGACAACGAAGCGTAGATTTGCTCTTGTTAATCTCTCTAAGGCTCGGCGATCACCTTTCTTGATTTTCTGTGCCAACTCTACTTCTTCTTCTACCGAGAGTAGTTCTTCATGTCCTATCTCCTGCAGATATTTGTCGAGTGACGCACTTTCACGATTAGTGAATGATTTTGAAATTTTTAGTTGTCTCATGGTAGCCTTAATTTTTTAAAGTTCTGCAAAAGTACACTTTTTGTTCGAAATGACAAAAAAAATAGCAAAAAAATAGCAGATATTTTTAAAAATACCTGCTATTTTGTCGTTTTTTATATTTTCAAAACCTTTTTCTGACGCCTAATTGGAGAATTTTTTCTGATAAAACTCTTGCTGGACTTGAGTTTTCTGTTCTCCTTTCGGGGCGACTGGTTTAGTCTCTCTGCAGAGGAACTGCGAAGTAAGCCTTCTTGCCTGTAGGCCACATACCCTGGATGTAGAGCACAGGGTCCTTGCTGGTAGAAGCGCTCTTGACGGCTTTCTGCAGGTCGTCGAGAGAAGTGATATTGTTGTCGTTGATCTTCTGGATGATGAATCCGCGAGAGATTCCGGCTTCCTTCAAGGCTCCGCTATTTACCTTCATCACCTCTACACCATACTTGATGTTGAGCTGCTCCTTCTGTGAAGCGGTAATCTGGCGGAAGTTGCCACCCAGCACATCGAGGTCGGCTGACTTGATGACAGAGGTTGTGCCCTGAGCATTCTTCAGCGTGATGGTCTTGGTGATAGCCTTCTTGTTGCGCAGATAGGTGATGGTCATCTTGTCGCCAGGGCGCTTGCCGTTGAGCAATTCCTGGAGTTCAGCCATCTTGGTCACCTTCTTGCCGTCCACCTTGGTGATTACGTCACCTTCCTTCAGGTCGGCAGCAGCACCATTTCCGTCTTCATCCACCTTGGCGATGTAAACACCCTCATTGGTTCCGAGGTTCACGTCCTTGCCGTTCTCCTTCTGGGTGTTGATATAGTTGAGCACGTCAGAACCCTGTATGCTGAGCATTACGCGCTGTACGCTACCATATTTCTTGATGTCATCTACCACCTTGTTCATGATGGATGTAGGGATGGCGAAACCATATCCTGCGTAAGAACCGGTCTGTGAGTAGAGCATGGCGTTGATACCTACGAGTTCGCCCTGGGTATTGACGAGTGCACCACCAGAGTTGCCTGCGTTGATGGCAGCATCGGTCTGGATGAAGCTCTCTACGCCGTTGGCTCCGAGTGAACGTGCCTTGGCAGAGATGATACCAGCTGTCACGGTATTGTTGAGACCGAATGGGTTGCCTACTGCGATGACCCATTCTCCGACTCTTACCTTGTCGCTATCTGCGATAGGGAGGGTAGGCAGGTTCTTGCCGTCCACCTTGATGAGTGCGAGGTCGGTAGTCTTGTCGGTACCGACGATGCGGGCTGAGTATTCGCGGTTGTCGTTGAGTGTGACGGTCAGTTCGTCAGCACCTTCCACCACGTGGTTGTTGGTCACGATATATCCGTCGCTACTGATGATGACTCCCGAACCTGTAGCTTCTTTCTTAGGGGTCTGCACTCTCTGCTTGCGTGTGCCGCCGTTGCCAGGGTTTCCGAAGAAGCCGAATGGGTCGAAGAATCCTCCGAATGGATCGTCCTGCACGTCAACGGTTGTTGTCTTGGAGTTCTGTACGTATTTGATGTGAACTACAGCTGGCAGAGCTTTTTCTGCTGCATAAGTGAGATCTACTGGTTGACCAGCTGGAGCTGAAGTAGTAGCTGGAGCTGCGTTTACTTTCATGAATGCACCGGCTGAGAATGCGAGTGAACCTACGCACAACAGAGCCATCACGTAATTTGTTACCTTTTTCATGTCTATTGCTTTTAATTATTACTTTTCTTTTTTATTACTCTAATTGGTTTGCGGCAGCCTCGTTTCTTTTTCAGAAGTCCTTGCGAGGGGATTCTTGATTTCAGAACCTCTGCTTTGGTTTTCTTTTCCCAGAACTCCTTGCGATGGGATTCTTGATTCCAGGCAGATTTGACTGTCTCGGAAAAACGATAGCTTCGTCTAACCGGTTGCAAATATAGAAGCAAAAAATGAGAAAGCAATCATTCCGTATTGTTTTTTATCCCGTTTTAACATTTGAATTTAACACTTTAACGGCTCTTAAATTTGAAATGCCCTAAATTTACAAATCTTATATACTTTGTAAGAAAAAGTTAGTTGCAAATATGTAACTAAAAAATGCGAATAGTTAAATGTATGTTAAGCTAAGGATGCTTCTCTTATTGATTTTATGGCAAGTACTTGTGCTTTTTTCTACATTCCGGGCATTCTCCCTTGATGACAAAGGAAACGGAGTGGGGATAGAATCCTTCTGGTAATTCGAAGCTTGGGATGTGGATGTCTTCCATGCAGAAGGAGCGTTGGCAAGCCTCGCAGTAGAAGTGGATATGGCCGTCATGATGGTCGCATTTTCCTTCTTCCTCGCAGAGTTCGTAGTTGAGAATACCTCGTCCGTCCTCGAAAGCGTGCACCACGTCGTGTTCGAGGAAGAGGGTGAGCACTCTGAAGATGCTGGATTTGTCCATGGTCAGCATCTTGTGTTCCAGATTGCTGAGGCTCTGTGGATGATGCTCGCTCGCTAAAGTCTTGAGAACGAGGATGCGGTTGGCTGTAGGTTTGATTCCCTTAGCCTCCAGTTTGATGATAATATCTTGCTGCTCCATTTTCTATTTTCTTTATGTTCTAATTAAAAAGTGTACCACTTTATACTTGCTTGCAAAGGTATGATAAAATAATGAAATGACCAAATATAAAGTATAAAATCGGGAAAAACATCTGTGTAGATCTGTGAAATCTGTGGGACAAAAAACAATTATCTGTGAGAAGAACAAAACTCAGCGGAGAAAAAACAAAAAAAGCGTACAAGCTTTAGAGAGACTTGCACGCTTCTTTCATATATTACAAACGTAATTACTTTCTTTATCAAATGAATGCTCGCTTGAAGAAGCAACTCCATTTCTGAAGTTAGCTTACCGAAGCAGCATTCTTTTCATTCAGGATACTTGCTTACCGAAGCAGCATCCTTTCCGTTGGTTCAGATGCACCAGAGGTAAACCCCTTAAGCGCAAGAGCAACCACGACCTTTACTCAAGGCCTCGCCATACATTTCCATGGCGTTCATGTAGTTCTCAAGTAAAACTTTGAAAGCCTTCTTGATGTTTTCGAAAATTGTTTTCATACTTGTTATCCTTTAATTAATTAATACTGCAGGCTTCTTTCAGCCTGAATCTTTTTACCACTCATGGAGCAGGTAATTACTTACCCATTTCCATTTTGTCGTTTACATTTACAGCTTTAGCAATCATGACTGCTACTACTGCGAGAATCATTACTGTTGTCATCATAATCATTTTCATTTTGCGGAGTCTCCATTTGAGGCTCCAGTTTAACATTATCCTTTTACAATCTCACCTTTTTCGAGTGCAAAGGTAATGCCTATTTTTTGAAAATCTGTCACAAAGGCATGACAAAATGATGAAACGAGGACTTTTTTTGACTCATGTCAACCAAATCCGTTTTCGGCTTGATGTAGGTCAACAGAAAATTATTCCGTGAGAGACTGCAGCAATCCCTGACAGGCATCCTCCAGGAGGGTGATGACCAGTTCAAAGTCGCTATAGTCGCCATAGTATGGGTCGGGCACGGTCGTGTATTGGCGATGATGGGTCAGAAAATCAGCCATGCGAACCACCTTGTCCTTGTCAGCCTGACAGGAAGCCATAGACGTGATGGCACGATAATTGTCGTTGTCCATCACCACGATGGTGTCGAAGCGGTCGAAGTCTGATTTCTTAAACTGGCGGGCGTGACTGTTGAAATCATAACCGTGCTCCGCGCCACATTTTCTCATACGGCTGTCGGGCAATTGTCCTACGTGCCAGTTTCCGATACCGGCAGAGTCGATTTCAAACTCGTCGCTCAGCCCCGCTTTTTCTACGAGACTCTTCATGATGCCTTCACCCGCAGGGGAGCGGCAGATATTGCCGAGGCAAATAAATAATACTGTATGTTTACCTTTCTTTATCATTTTGGAGTTTTAATGTTTCTTTTCCGTCTGCAAAGTTAGTATAATACTTTGATATGAGCAAAGTTTTTTTACCAATTTCTTTGTTTTTTCTGAAAAAGTGCTTATCTTTGCAATCAAAACGTGATTTCGTTTCGAAAACATTATTTTAATTCAAATTTTATAGCATGACAATAACGCTTAGCATTTTAATCATTACGGTTGCCATGTTTATTTGGGGCAGAGTGAGGGCCGACATCGTAGCTCTTACCGCCTTGGCAGCACTACTCGTATTTGGAATTCTTACTCCTTCAGAAGCCCTGGCAGGTTTCTCGTCGCCCATCGTCGTCATGATGATAGGCCTTTTCGTGGTGGGTGGAGCCATCATGCAGACGGGACTTGCCAAGCTCACGGGCAATAAGCTCATGGCCCTTTCGCGCGGCAACGAAACCATTACCTTCCTGCTGGTGATGCTCGTCACCTCCTTCATCGGAGCCTTCGTGAGCAATACCGGTACCGTGGCGCTCATGATGCCTATCATCGTGAGCTTGGCGGCTGCATCGGGCATGCAGTCGAGCCGTTTCCTCATGCCCCTTGCCTTTGCGGGCAGTCTCGGAGGAATGCTCACCCTCATCGGTACGCCGCCCAACCTGGTCATCGACGAGGTGCTCACAGAAGCCGGTTATCAGCCGCTTGCTTTCTTCTCCTTCTTCCCCGTGGGTCTCATCGTTATCGCCATCGGCATCATCGTGCTCATGCCCCTCAGCAAGATTTTCCTCAGCAAAAAGCAGAACGGAAAGAAGAAGGACAAGGCGAAATCGCTCGACGACCTGGTGGATGAATACCAGCTGCTCGACAATCTGCATCGCTACATCGTGCCCAGCAAGCGCTATGGGACGGCAGATGAAAATGGCGGGGTGATGGACATCGTGGGCAAGACGCTCAAGGACCTCAGCATACAGAAGAAATATGGGGTGAGCATCATCGAAATCAGAAACGAGAAGAAGTCGAAACTCGGACTCGTGAAGGATGTCAACCAGAACATGGCGAAGAGCAGCAGCACGATTTCCGTACACGATATCCTCTATATTCTGGGCGATGAGGAGAAGATAGAAAAGTTTGCCCACGACTACGGATTGAGAAAGATGAAGGACGTGAAAATCGACTTCTATGACCTCGGACTCACGGAGATAGTCGTGATGCCTACCTCCAATTTCGCAGGCCTGCGCATCGGAGAAGCCAATCTGCGTAAGCGCTTCGGTATCAACGTGCTGGGTGTGAAGCGAGGAGAGGAATATATCACGGATAATCTGATAGCGGCCAAACTGCATGTGGGCGATATGCTCCTGGTGCAGGGCGAGTGGACCAATCTGGCTCATCTCACTTCGGATACTTCCAACTGGGTGGTGCTCGACCAGCCTGAGAAGACTGCCGACAAGGTGCTGCTCGACTATAAGGCTCCTGTGGCTGCGGCCATCATGCTGCTCATGGTGGCGATGATGGTGTTTGATTTCATCCCTGTGGCTCCGGTTACGGCGGTCATCATAGCCGGTCTGCTCACGGTCTTTGCAGGCTGTTTCCGTAATGTGGAGGCGGCTTACAAGACCATCAACTGGGAGAGTATCGTGCTGATAGCGGCGATGATGCCGATGTCCACGGCGCTGGAGAAGACGGGAGCCTCTGCGCTGGTTTCGCAGACTTTAGTGGACAGTCTGGGGGCGATGGGACCTACGGCTCTCTTGGCAGGCATCTATTTCACCACCTCTCTGATGACGATGTTTATCAGCAATACCGCCACGGCCGTGCTGATGGCTCCTATCGCCCTGGTGGCAGCCCAGCAGGTGGGTGTGAGTCCTTATTCCTTCCTCTTTGCGGTCACTCTGGGAGCCAGCATGTGCTTCGCCTCTCCATTCTCCACGCCGCCTAATGCGCTGGTGATGAAGGCGGGTGGTTACTCGTTTATGGACTATGTGAAGGTGGGTCTGCCCCTGCAGATCATCATCGGCGTGGTGATGACTTTCGTCCTGCCGCTGCTGTTTCCTTATTAATTTGATTATACTTAAAAATAGAACAGGAATGCCCATACCGACCATGTATTAGGTGTCAAGAATCTCATTCTTTATCATACGGAGGAGAAGACGCTTGCCACTCGCAAGGAGAAATATTCCCAGGAGGCTGCTGAGTATTTCAAGGGCAGGATTGTGGTGCCTGATGACTTGGAGGTAATCGAGTTGTAAAAAAATATCCCCAATCCGAGACCTATGAGTCATGGGATTGGGGACTTTGTTTGGATGCCCCTCCTTTATAAGAGGGCTGGGCTACTTCAATTCGTAGTCACCATCTCCTTCAGAGCCGGTGTCGCCCTTGTTGTCGCCATTAGAGCCGGTGTCACCCTTGTTGTCGCCATTAGGCTTACCGCTGTTGTCGCCCTCAGAGCCATTAGGCTCTTTGTCTGGGTCTTCCACATCGCCCTTGTCGCCAGAGGTCACTTTCTTTACCAGTTTGCCGTTTCGGTCGTAGCAGGTAATCTGGATGGCGGTACGCTGGAGTTCGTTCTTGATCTCCACGTTAGGAGTGAAGATAACACGACGGCTGGTAATCAGGCTGCTTGCCACTTCTGCCACATTACTTACGCTCTTGGCACGAACGCCAAATCGCATGGTTCCCAAACCGGGGATGGCTACAGAGTGACCTTCAGTTGCCCATGCCATGATCACGTTGCCGGCTGCATCCCAGCATGCCTGCATCACGCCTCGGCTCACACCACTTCGGAGTGCTGCCTCCTGAATCACCTTGTTCTCAGTCAGCTTACTGTACAAATCAGTACCGAGTACGTAACGGTAATTTCCCTTCTGCTCACCCACTTGGATGAGGGTTTCCTTTGCTTTCAAATTGATAGCCATAATGATAAGACCTCCTGTAAACTTCTCCCTTCCGGAAATCTTTCCGGTGTTTCCGTCTTTCCCAAAAATCTGTTTTTCTTCCTTTCCGCCTGTCAAGACTTTTCTTGCATTACGTTTCCTCAGAAAATCAGAAATCTTGGGGGGTTAGAGGGTAGGGAGAAGGACTCGTTTCGAGGTTTGGAGTCTGGATTGAATTTGATTGAAATAATTGATTGATTTCCCTTCGCAGCCTTTACCGGATGGTAATGGTCGGAACGAAATGGGAAGAATCTGCCCGGGTGGAGATGTTGTTCTCCTGATGTTGTCGCTGGTTCTTTCCGATCACGAGACCCGCAGTACACGAGTTGGAGAGGAATGTGACGACGGCAGAGCACACGGCCACGATGAGATACCTGATGAATGCTTTCATGTTTTGGCTCATAAGCATTTTGCCCCCTTTTAGCTTCGTCTCTCGCAGAAGATTTTCAGAAAGGATTTCCTCCCTTTCGGGATGGTTCCCTTTCGGTTTTATCCTTTTCCGAAGATTTTCCGGTAAGAGATTCGAAGGACTCGTTGCAGGGCTTGGAGTCTGGTTTGACGAATTTTGGTTTGAATTCAGCTTCCCAGTTAGAGAAAAATATTTTTCCAGTTGGGAAAGTGATTTTTCAGCGCTTTCTGAATCACGATGCAAAGATACGGCATTCCTCATACCCAGTCGTGCGATGTCGTGCGATGCCGTGCGATTGTGAAACATTTAGTCTGAAATCCCCTAAAATTTTACCATTTTCGCTTTTTTGGAGTAAAATTTTACCAGTTTCGTGTTACAAGGTTAAATTCTATGAAATTTTACCAGTTTCGCTTTTTTTAGAGCAAAATTTTACCAGTTTCGTGTTGTAGTGTTAAATGCTTTGATTTTACCATTTTCGCTTTTTTAGAGTAAAATTTTACCAGTTTCGTGTTGTAGTGTTAAATGCTTTGATTTTACCATTTTCGCTTTTATAGAGCTAAATTTTACCATTTTCGTGTTGTAGTGTTAAATGCTTTGGTTTTACCATTTTCGCTTTTATAAAGCTGAATTTTACCATTTTCGTGTTATAGGGTTAAAAATTCTTAAATGAATCTCGGAAAAGGCAATGGAATCTTGGTATTATGTGTCGAAAAGTGTATCTTTGTGCTAACTTTATGTGTCGAAAAGTGTAACGATAGCATGATTTCATGTGTCGAAAAGTGTAATGAACTGGCATTCTTATGTGTCGAAAAGTGTAAAGATATGAAGAGAAAGATATATGACCAGCTACTGGAATGGAAAAGTCAGGAGCATCATAAGCCTCTGATTCTTAATGGAGTAAGGCAATGTGGAAAGACCTATGTTCTTAAGGAATTCGGTCGTCGTGAATTTGAAAGTTTAGCTTACGTAAGTTGCGATAGAAATGTAAACCTTCAGGCCATCTATTCGGGTGATTTTGATGTTGCCAGAATCATTCAAGGTTTAAGCGCTTTGACAGGGGTAGATATTATCCCTGGTAAAACACTTATTTTCCTGGATGAGGTGCAGGCTTTCCCTCAGGCTTTAGAGGCTTTGAAATATTTCTGTGAAGATGCTCCGGAATATCATATTGCAGTAGCTGGTTCTCTGCTGGGAGTTGCTTTGCATGCAGGCATCTCGTTTCCAGTTGGCAAGGTGCAGACCATGCGTCTCTTCCCAATGGATTTTGAGGAGTTTCTCATGGCGATGGGCGAGGAGCAGCTGTTGAAGCTGATGCATAGTCATGACTATGAACTGATGAATGCCTTTCATGAAAAACTGAAGGACTTGCTGCGACAATATTATTATGTGGGTGGTATGCCTGAAGTGGTAAAGGCATTTGTTGAAAACAAGTTGCTCAATCAGGTGCGCAGCCTGCAGAATGAGATTCTTTCCAACTATGCCAGCGATTTCTCCAAGCATGCTCCATCGCAGGAGGTGCCCCGAATCGATATGGTTTGGCAATCCATTCTGGGACAGTTGTCGAAGGAGAACAAAAAGTTTGTTTATGGCGTGTTGAAGAAGGGTGGTAGAGCCAAGGAATTTGAACTTGCCATCCAATGGCTGGTGGACGCAGGTTTGGTGTATAAGATAACAAAGGTTTCTAAGCCAGAGTTGCCTCTGAAGTTCTATGAAGATTTATCGGCATTTAAACTCTATTTGTGTGATTGTGGGTTGATGGGTGCCATGGCTGATACGCCTGCAAAGGAGGTATTGTTGGGAGATACGATATTTACGGAATATAAGGGTGCTTTTAGCGAACAGTATGTTTTGCAGCAGTTGCTTGCAACAGGATTGCAACATGTCTATTATTACAGTTCTGATACCTCTCGTATGGAGATGGATTTCCTGATTCAGCGTGATGGTGTCTTATTGCCAATTGAGGTAAAAGGGGGTACAAGTGTCAAGGCTACCTCGCTTCATCATTATCTGATGGAGCATCCTGATATTTCTGCTATCCGTTATTCCATGCTGCCTTATCGCCAGCAGGCTAATATTACCAACATGCCATTATACGGGGTGTTTTTAGAATGAACTTGATATAAACATCTGGAGTGTATGATGAGGCTTCATACACTCCAGATGTTTTTGTTATTCCTCTCAGGTCACCCCAGCGATTCTACGGCTCCCCCAACTGTTCGATAATGGCCCTTACTTGCTTTGGCGTAAACTCCTTGCTGGTAGTCTTGTAACCCGTCTGCAGGAGTTCATCCCAGAGTGGGGTGCAGCGGCGAATCCAAACCATCAGGTGATTGACGGCAGTACGAGGATTGCTCTGGGGAAAAAACATCAGAGCCAGTTCCTTCTTGGTGTACGAACGAATGATAAAATCTTCCATATTGCTAAATTTTTTATAAGACATTTTTTATAAAAGATTGATTTCTTCAGCGGGATTGAATCCCTTCAGATAAGCCTCTCCGAAATCCTTGCATCCCAGGGGCAACTGGTGATGGATGAGTGAGGGCAGAATCTCCTTGAGTTGCAGGAAGAGTCTTTCTCCCGGCGCATCCCTGTCGGGAAACATGTGCCATTCTACTCCGAACGTTTCGCCGATATAGGCGAGCACATCCCTGTCCTCAGGTTTGAGAAGCGTGGCAGAAGGAATGGCAATCGCCTTATGTCCGGCAGAAAGCATCGCCCAGCAGTCGCTGCATCCCTCCGTGATGAAAAGTCTTTCTCCCGGCGTCAGCAATTTCAGCACCTGCAGGTTGTAGATTCCGCATTGGCTGCCGTAGGGAAATCGGAATCGGGGTGCCTCCTCAAAATCTGTGTCAGCCTTAGAACCTATAGAGACCTTAGAATCCTCAGAATCCTTAGAATCTGTGTCATCTGTGAAATCTGTGGGACAAGAACTTTTCCCTGTCTTTTCAGAATCCATAGAATCTGTGGGACGAGATTTTCGATGAAAATCCAGATTGCGGTTTTGTATTCCCACTAATCGTCCCTCCTTGTCGAAGTAAGGAATCTGCAGCCAGTTCACCCCCTTGCGGTCGGTCCACGAACTCAGTCTGCACCATCTCGCCACTCTCCCGTCAATCTTCCTCTCATCAAAAAGAAATCTGCAGGCAGCCTCGTTCAGCCACGGATGTTCGAAGAATCTCGCATATCGTGCCGCATCAAAAGAGCGGGGTGCAGCTGAAGCAGCAGATAAAGCCGAAGCAGCCGAAGATGCAGCAGATACAGTCGAAGCAGCCGAAGATGCAGGAGATACGGCCGAAGCAGCAGGAGATGACCTGCAATCCCTCCGCCAGCCATTCCTTCCCCTGTCTTTCTCCAGGAGAATGCCATTCCTTTCAGCGAGCCAGAAGCACGCCTTAGGGAAATCCACGTGTAGCGATTTCATGACCAGTCCGATGGAGTCGAGGCTCTCGTCCATGCAGACAAAGCAGCGGCACAGGTTCTTCCTCGTATTGAACGACAGGCTTGCATGATGATCGCTATGAAAAGGGCAGAGACTCTTATGCCGCGCCACTTGCAGTCCCAGTTGGCTGGCAACTTCCTCTATCGGGAGGTCGCGCAGCTTTTCAATTTCATATTTTTCCATTTATCAAATATTATTTTACCAGTTTCCACTTTATTCTCTAAAATTTTACCAGTTTCAATCATTAGAATTTTACCAGTTTCTATTTCAATCGCCAAAATTTTACCAGTTTCAATCATTAGAATTTTACCAGTTTCTATTTCAATCGCCAAAATTTTACCAGTTTCAATTATTAGGATTTTACCAGTTTCTATTTCAATCGCCAAAATTTTACCAGTTTCAATCATTAGGATTTTGCCAGTTTCTATTTCAATCGCCAAAATTTTACCAGTTTCAATCGTTAAGATTTTACCAGTTTCGACTTTATTCGCCAAAATTTTACCAGTTTCAATTACCAGTTTCATTCATTAGGATTTTACCAGTTTCCACTTTATTCTCTAAAATTTTACCAGTTTCAATTTCAACTGTTAAATTTTACCAGTTTCCCGATTTAGAATTCATTCCCCCGAGGAAAAACATTTTTCAGAAAATCCCCGGAGGAAAAAATTATTGTTTCTTTCTCTCCGATATTCCCTTCAGGTATTCCTGTGTCTTAGAGTAAAGTCCCGTCTGGTTAGAGAAGGTGATGAATTTGCGGAACACCCACTTTCTGAGTTGTCCTTTCGTGCCGTCTTTCGATTTACCTAATGAGAGACGGAGCGCCTCCAGTTGTGCCTCGTTGAAAGAATCAGGCAAATCCTCGAGCAGATTCTTCGGACCTCTGCGTTGCGCCTCGCTCACAGAATCGGCTTCCTGGCTCAGCATATCAGCAAATATCTGCATCTTGCTCCACAGGTCGTGATAAACCATCCATTCCACCAGCTCGCCCATCGACTTCGTCCACGTCTGGTTGTTCAAAACCCAGAGCAGGCAGCCAGCCTTCCATGCCGACACGATAGAGCGCTTCGAGATGTCCCAGAGCACATCATCATCCGTCAGGTCGGCCAGCGAAGCCATGTCAGCAGCCAGATGGTCGGCCAGTTTGTTCAGCGGCTTGATGATGAATCGCCCCTTGCAGATGCTGAGTTTCACCAGATACTCGTCCAGCTTCTGATAGAAAGTATCGTCGTATTTACCCTGTCTCGGAATCTTTCCCTCGCGTCCCTGTCGAGCCTTGTAGGAGAAGACCATTCGGCCGAAAGTACCGTTGAAAAGCTCGTTCTTATAGAACTTGCGGGCGGCATACGGGGTGGATGAAATCGTAAGATTGGCACGGAGCACGGGATTGCCGGTCACTCCCTCGGCTGTGGCTCGCAAGGCACCAGAACGCTGGCGGTCGTAGATATTGCGCAGCATCTGCGAAATCTGCTTATGTCCGCCACACATCCTGTCGGCCATCTCCACCTCGGGCAGATTGAGGTATTGCGTACGTCCGCCAAGTTTCTCGCAAGTCATGGCATTCTGGATAAAGGCAGCATTGGTCACATCGGCTGGTGGAAACCAGAAACTCACGTCGGGGCGAGCCGGTTTCTCCTTGTTGGCCGATTTGGTTTTCATCTGCTTCTGCCATTCCACGAGCTTCTCCAGTTCCGTACTGTCGTGCTCTCGCAAGTTGTGACAGATAGCTTCCACAATGTTGGACAATTGCCCCTTATTACATCCCGAATCGGCCACGAGATTGCCCATCATGCCACATAACTCCTTCCAACTGAGGTCGGGATACTGGAATTCCGTCTCGCTGACCTGCGCTCCGAGAATAGGGAAAAACATCGGAACGAGGGGTTCGTGCATGTCTTTTGATATCTGAGAGAGCAAAAGTTGCACACATTCGGTGCCTTTTCCCAGTTTTGGCATCGCCGGAGCGGTGCTTTTTGTAATGTCGTACTTCAAATTTGTTGCTTTCATTTTAACTTAAATTATTGATAATGAGCCTTTTAGAGGAAATAGGGTAGGGCTGGAGCGTTCCAGTTCCAGTTGTTCCAATTAATTTTTTGAGGGTTCCAATTCCACTTCATCTATATATAACTATCTGATTATTAAGTATTTATAGAATCTATAAAAAGGAATATTGTCCTAAAAATGCTTTTTGGAACAACTGGAACAACTGGAACAACTGGAACGGCAGCACCGTCTGAAACTAATGAAACGTCAGCTATCCCACCCAGTTCCCTTTTCTCTATAAAGCCCAAAACTCCGTTTTATTTCTTTGCCATTTCGCCCACTACCATGCGAAGTTCGTTGGCAGCTTCCCAGCAGAAATCCTGGAAGGTAAACTTCTTTGTGTATCGTGGACGGTTGAAAGTAGGGTAGAGAGTTCCGTCCGGTTTGCGGTTGATGTTGATAAACGTACCTTCATACACGTGCGGATTTCTCTGTATCACCTTCACTTTCTTCTTGTTGGAGTCGTCTTGGATGAAAGAGAAGTGGTCTTCGCCATCGCGTGTGATGGTACCGTCCAGGTATTCTCCGACAGCCAAGCGTCCCGGCTTGCGTGTCATCAACTTGAGGTCAATTCCCAACTCCGTGTTAGGGAACAAGATGTGATTTGACTGTGAACTGCTGTCCATCAACAGATGAATGTCTTTGATATTTTCTGTCATAACCTTAGTGAAATTGAGAGCAAAGAAAGCGAGAAACGTAGCGCTACTTACCTCCGGAGATTTCTTCACTCACTCCACTCGGGTTAGTAAATAAAAATTAATTTAATTATCTATTTTTGTGTTCATAATTCTGAAAAAAAACAAGACCTTGCCTTCCTTTAAGGCTTATTGGTTAGTTACTCCGATCTTGCAGAAAGTTGATGCAAAGTTAGGGCAAAAAAAACTCAGAGATGTAAAAAAGCCTGTTGTAAAAGGTTGAAAATCAACGTTTTCAGAACTAATAAGAACCAATAAGAACCAATCGGAATAAAATCAAAGAATCAAAAAGAACACAGAACATATAAAAAGCGGCAACCATTATCCTTGTCAGATAATTGTTGCCGCTTTACTATTTCGTATTTGCCAGAATAACAAACCAAGAAGAATATGATTTTGTGTAATAAAGAATCTTATTTGTTAGTCATAGCCTGAAAGATTTTATCTCCAATAGCTCTCTCTGTTTCCTTCCAAAAACGATGATTTGCCGGAAGTGGAGGAATCTCCTTGCCCTTTCTTTTGTAGCCGTGTAATTTCTTATTCACCACATCAGCCATTTTTCCAATCGCTTTATCGCCGCTATATTTTATCACGCCCATCCCGATGAGTGTACGGATAAAATCCCGAGTATTCGTGTCGGGACGTATTGCATTTACTTCCAACGCAACAGCCATCAGCATCGCAACATTTACATTACGATTCAAATTGATCGTTTTGGCAGCTTTTGCTATTTGCTCTCTTGAATTCAGTACTTCTTTCTGAGCAGATGTGAAAGTAGGACACAAAACATTCTTGATGGCATCAGTACAGCCTTGTGGGATGCTTTTTTTCTGAGGAGCAACATCTGAATTTTCAGATGTATTCTGGGTAAACCAATCATCAGGATAAGCTATATCCAAATCGTATTTTTTAGCATTTCCCTTCAGCACATTTTCGATAATGCAAATCTTATCCAGTTGGTAGAAAAACTGCTCTTCATCTTCTTCTGTCAGCTCTTCGCGTCGGTTCAAGAAATAATTTGTAATATACTTGATTCCATTCTCGTTCTCCATGCACATTATCCATTCGTTGCCAATAGAAGTTTGACTGAATTCCTTAATCAGGCTATCTCGCAGCTTCGCCAATTCTTGCAAATCACGTGGAGAGGGCAGTTCATCTACCTTTTTTTTGATTTCCGGCAGAGAACATCCGTATGTTGTGAACAGATGGTATAGGAAATGATCCAGTTTAAATTCTGCCTGATATTTTGAGCTATCTTGTAAAAGTGTCGAAAGTTCTTCAAGAAGTTTATTTAAACAACAAGTTTTCTCTTCGAGAATTTTGTTTACAAGAAAAACTGCGCTCTCATCAGCAGGATTAGGCTTGAAAAAATCTCTTTCTTCCCATTTTTTTAGTTCATAATCTTGTGTATAATGATCGAAAGATTCCCTATCCAGTATATCCTTTAGCATAGCTTCATTCATAGAATTTTTCATAGTTTCTCTGATGTTAGGCCAGAAATCATTTCCTTTCTCAAAATGTTTAGTCCCATCAAGTTTGTATTGGGAATAATCAATTTTTTCATAACGGGGGTTGGTAATTTTGATTACCCGGATTTTGTGTTTTATTTTTTTACAGGTACTTTGTATTGTTCTGACATAATAGTATAGTGTGGAAATTAATTCATCTCTGTCGTTTAAAGTAAAAAGTCTTTTCTCCATCGTCTTGAGATGTTTTAAATCTTCTTCCTTGACAACAGGGAATGTCTCGATGCCTAGTCCTCTTTTATTCAGAACTTTACACTTACAGAAATGCTCGTATTTCTCTTTGTAAGTACTCTTCTCATCTGATGAAATGCTAAGATATTTATAAAAAGTATCGCAGAATTTCGTCCAATATTTTTCGTGAAGTTCTGTAATATCAAATATGGATGAAGGAAACTTCAAATTAGCTTCAAGAGTCTCCTCCTGAACATGATTTGATTTGTACTTTTCATCCGAATTGTTGTTTTGGTAGATTGTTACGTTTGGAAAATTGCGAATATCAACCTCTTTTTCGACATTTTCCAAACCGTTAATCTCCAGTTTTAGGTTGGTCATAATTTTACTTGTTTATGCTTTCTTGATATTAGTATTTGTTTTATACTTGAAATTGAGGGTGTTTTCTTTAGCGAATTTTGCAATCAAGGATATCAAGGTTACATCATCGTAGTTTGCTCTCCATTTTCTGTTAATTACATTCCAAATCTCGCCCATGAGAAAAATGGCTTCCAAAGTCGTTGTGATTTCGGCTTTCGGTGGTCTTTTTTCTGGCACAAGACTGGGGACTTCCTGAAGGAAATTCCCGAAAAATCTATTTCTCTTTATTTTCATTATTTTTATGTTTTTTTGTAAATTACGACAAAAGTACAATAAAAATTTTATATAGCCAAAAGTCTTTTTGATTTTTTTTACGAAAACCGAAATATATTAAAAAAAATATGTCTATAGGGGGAGTTCACCCCCTTATTCCACCCTTCACGATTTCCAATACCCGTTCCTCGATTTTTCATCGGACAAAATACCCATGAAGTTTAAAATGGGGTCTGAGTATCCCCACTATTATCGCCATGAATCTTGAGTAAATCTGGTAACTTATGTAAATCCTCTATGTGACTAATCAGATGATTGTATTTTTCGGGATCCTCAATTTCCTCGCGCCTTGCCTTGCTCAATTTACAAAATTCTTCCTCCTGTTCAAGCCCAGCAAAACGGCGGCCACACAGATTAGCCGCAATACCTGTTGTCGAACTGCCGCAAAATGGGTCAAGAATCCAGTCGCCTTGGTTGGTTGAAGCAAGAATCATTCTCACAAGCAAGCGCAGAGGCTTCTGGGTAGGATGTTTGCCACAAGTTTTTTCCCAACGACCGATAGCTGGCATTCGCCACACATCAGTCATTTGTTTACCATCGTTCAATTTTTTCATCAAGTCGTAATTAAACTTATGGGCTACTTTCGGCATTTTTCTTGCCCAAATCACAAATTCTGTGGAGTAGGTGAAGAAACGGCATGAGATATTGGCTGGCGGATTTGTCTTCTGCCAAGTGATCACATTCAGAATCTTATACCCCAGTTCTGTAAGACTATTTGCCACGGAAAAAATGTTGTGGTAGGTGCCGCTTATCCATATCGTACCATTGTCCTTTAATTTCTCACGACACAAGCGAAGCCATTCCCTGTTGAATGACATCATGTCTTCCTGCGACTTTCCTTTATCCCATTCGCCCTTATCTACGCACACAACCTTGCCGCTCTGCAACGATATTCCACCATTGGAGAGAAAATAAGGAGGGTCGGCAAATATCATGTCGAACTTGAAATCAAATTCTTTGAGAAGTTTGAAACAATCACCATGAGCAAGAATGAAATCGTTATTGGGTGATTTGTAGTATGCTTCCTTATAATATTGGCGCACAATTTCTACAGCCTCGATTTCTGAGGTTGCAGAGACGGTCGCTGATCGCCGTAAACGTTCTGGTATTTGTATCTGATATTCCATAATTCGGGCACAAAAGTATATCAAAAAACTTAAGAAAGCCCGAAAAGATCAAAGTTTGACTTTTGTGATCAAAAATGATCATTTTAAATGAATTGCAAATATTTGTGTTTTAAGTACTTAGCTGATTTTTGTAAATCATCACATTGTTAATAATTGATCTCGAAAATCAGATAAATCCTTCGCTTGCTCTTGCTGCACGCATCAGCTCGTATTGTTTGCTGATACTCTCATAACTATGAAAAGCAACACGGTCTTTTATATCCTTGAAAGCTGTTCTGCTCATCACTTTGTCAAACTGTTCCTTGCGATTTTGTGGAGCGACAATCAAGAAGCGGCTATGGAAATCCTGCAGGTCACAAAACTTGGTCACGGAATTCTGTATGTCTGTGGAATGTTCCACCTCGAAAAAGCTATCAGGCATTTGGCGTTCGTTGAACCAAATGACATCCACGGTTCTTGCCCGGTCTGTCAGGTTGTTGTATGAAAAATCTGGTATGTGGGTAGTTGAGCAAATATCTTTTAATGGCTTTTCCAGGAACTTGCGATTTTGGTCTTGCGCAGGAATATAGGTGTCAAAATGTTTCATGTTGCCTATCTCGATAATGAGTCCCTGATAGTAGCCATGTGTAAATTGCTCAACACTTTTTTCTTCTTTTGGCTGGATATCAAATCTGCACATCACTTCATCACGGCATTCCTCCAAAGCCCAAAGACCTGGTTGTATTTTGAATATCTCGTCAGATTGCTGCACGATTCTTCGGATGGATTCGTTGGGCGTCTTGGTTGCCCACGATTTCGTATCTACAAGATGATACAAGTCGCCAAGAGTAGCATACCCTCCAGTTTTGCGAAGGGTATCTATCACTTGTTGTTCCTGTGTATATTTCTTTAGTACCATAGTTATATTTCTTTAGGCAAATTGCTATTCCACCTCCTCACATTTCACCATTTCAGCTCCGCGATAAATCACCACGAGACGATGCAGGCGGGTGGTCTTCACGGATTCGCGCACGATATTGCTGTCTGCATAACGACTTATCTGTGCTGAGGCTTCTGCAAAGAGCTGGGCAAGCTGCTCGTCGCTGGTGCCCGGCTTGCAATATTTCAATTCCACGATGTAAGAATCTTCCATATCCTTATAGATATCGCAGAGAGGTAGCAGGAAAATGTCGGCATAACCGCCATCGTTGTCCAGTTCCGAGATAGGGCGGTAGAACTTACATTGGCTCGTCATCGCCAGAGTGAAGCCGTGAACGTAGGCTTCGCCCTTTTGTTTATCTCGTTGGGAAGAGAATCGCTTCAAGCAATCGGCTATGTAGGCAAAGTATGGCTTGAAAGCGCCTTCGTAAGCCAGTTTGCTCTCCAGTTTGGTCTTGTCGTATTGCTCAAAGGTGAGATCGTTCTCCTTGTAAGTATCCAGCAGATAGGTGTACATCTGGTCGCGCACCACCTCGTTAGGAACCACAAAACGGGTGTTGCCCTGATAGGTGCCGTTTATCGTAACCATGCCGAAATAGAAAAGCAGACTCAGGAAATTGTCGGGATCGTTGATGCGCTCGGCTGGGAAATTCTCCATCAGGGTTCCCGTGGTGAATCCCTTGGTCACGATATCCTGTATGATGCTGGCATCGTGGGCAAACTCCTTGTCATGGCGGATGAGCATGCGAATCTTGTCGTAAAATCCTACCATCTCGTTGAATTCCGGAGATAGGGAATAATTGGTGCCGATATTGAAACCGCTGGTCAGGTCGTCCATGGTTACAGGACTTACTCCTGTAACGAAAACTCTGCCCAATGAATCTCCAGCGGCTCCCTTGATGGTGTCGAAGAAATGTCGCAGATACCCCTCGCCGTGAGTCTGTTCGCGGTAGCGGGATTCATGCTCCTTGTGGGCAAGAATCTGATTGGTAAAATGGTCGTATTCGTCGATGAAGAGATAAATCTTCAAGCCTGCTTCAGCACATTTGTCGCATAGAAATCCCAATTGGGCAAGTGCAGGATGAGATAGCTGTTGCGTTCGGGGGTAGGATTCTTTCCTATATAAAGGTTGCCGAAGAGGCTCTCGAATTTATCTTTCTTATTGATGTCGTAATAGTTTTCGAGCATGGAGAGGGTAAGGCTCTTGCCAAAGCGGCGAGGGCGTATGAAGAAGAAATACATGTTAGATTCTTCTATTTTCTCTATGAAGGGAGTCTTGTCAACATAGTAACAATCTCTTTCTATTACATCCTCGAAGTTCTGCATTCCGTATGGGATGCGCTTGCGATAAATCCTTTTTTTTCTTTCTATTTCTGCCATAATTGAAGCTTTTTTGCTTTTTCTCCCGCAAAGTTAAGATTATTATTTGGAATACGCAAAGTTTTTGGGGCTTTTTCTTGGTGGTTTATCAGAAAATGAGTAGTTTTGTGGGCGTGAATCAAATAGATAATGGATAAGATAATGGATAAGATTACGGCTCAAATTACGATGCTCGGAACGGGAAATGCTACGGTTTCCCAGATTTATAATACCTGTTTTGTGCTCCAGACTCCCAGCACCCTAATGCTGGTGGATGCGGGCGGAGGAAACGGAATACTGGCGCAGCTGAAGAAGGTGAATGTTCTGATTTCTGATATTCATCACCTCTTCGTTACCCATGCGCATACCGACCATGTGCTGGGCGTGATTTGGATAATCCGAATGGTGGCACAATGCAAGGGTTACGAGGGATTGCTGCATGTGTATGGAAACGACAAGGTGATGAAGGTGATCAAAACCATCATCGACATGATTCTTGCCAAGAAGCAACTGGCTAAGGTGGCTGAAAGGGTGGTGTTCCATCAGCTGGAAGATG
>PPYE01720955.1_pt1 | contig 22733 bp, 27 predicted proteins | sample 1559881 | NCBI WGS metagenome assembly PPYE01 (sample SAMN08240022, study PRJNA423297) | Human gut metagenome, whole genome shotgun sequencing project.
ATGGTATTATGATTACATGATACTTTCCAATTAACTAAAAATATGAATAAAGAGCAAGTTTGTAGTGAATGTAAGCAGTTTATCAATGAAGATTCATTTGGTAACGGATGGTGTGAATTTCATCAGAAGGAAACGTTCTGCGAAAACGGAGCCTGTGAAGATGGGGTAGAAATAAAAGTAGGAGAATCTTCTCCTTATACGGATAATGACAATAATAACCCTTTAAAATGATACGACCAAAGCATTATCAGTATTACAACCGGTCCCAACCGTCCAAGTACGCAAGGACTACATTAACCATTTCCGGCAGGAGAAACCGCTTGAAGGAATATACTTCACCGACTTCATCCAGGATGTTCTTGAAAAGCGAAGCCGACGCAAGTCTAAACACTATGCAGCCGTTTACGATGCGATAATAAAACACATTGATAACTTCTCATCAGAGTTTGAATGTGATATATTCACCAATTCGGTGACGGCTGAGTTCCTAGACGATTTCATCATTTACCTGGAAGACCAAGGATTGAGGCATAATACCATCGTCGGATATATCCTAAAGATACAGTCTCTTGTCCGTAGAGCATCGCAATACAATTATGCTGTAGATGTCACCTACGATGAGATTGATTTGAAATGCGAGCCTACAAATGCGGTTTTTCTCTCAATGAATGAAATCACTAGGATATACTACTACAAGTTTGAGAAACAGGACAAGAGAAAGGCGAAAGAGCGTATCCGTGACCTGTTTGTTATTGGTTGCCTGACTGCGCTAAGATATTCCGACTATTCCACATTGACGGCAACCAACCTGCAAAACGGATACATTGTAAAACGAACCAAGAAAACGAATATTGATGTGAAAGTTCCGGCACATGACTATGTGAAAGAGATATTCGAGAAGTACAACGGATTTGTTCCTTGCGGCCTCTGTATTCAGTACTTCAACAAGTACCTGAAAGTAATAATGAAAGAAATCGGACTGAATGATAAAGTTACCTACTCTTATACCAAGGGCGGAAAGTTGGTGGCAGTGACTAAAGAAAAATGGGAATTGATTAGCAGTCACACTGCTCGCCGGTCTGCTGCAACGAACATGTACTTAACAGGTAGAATGAAAACGCTAGAGATAATGAAGTTGACCGGGCATCGGACAGAACAGAATTTCTTCCGGTATATCCGGTTAACCGGTGATGATACGGCCCGTTCTATTGCAGGAGACCTATTTTTCAGAAAATAGCTATAAATTATAAAAATATCCATTATGATAAAAAATATCCAATTAACAATCAATGACTTGCCTGCTGATGTTGTAGAACAAATGAAAAAAGGCATCCGGGAAGAACCTCAGATGCAGGTATTGCTACAAAAGAAAAGCCAGGCCCTAAAAGATTATAATTATGTTGAAGTTTCCCGTTTGGCAAAACTAATCAAAGAAGTTGAGACAAGAGTTATAAATAACTATTTAGCCAATTATAAAGGTCAATCCGAACGTATGGACACTCTCATGGCAGATATGTCTGATGAAGATAGGGAAAATATGAACATCTATACTAATGCTATTATTTTCCTCTGTGATATGATTGAAATATTGTCCTCTGACTCTGATCAGATACTCAAAAAATATCATCCAGACTACAATATAGAGATGTTCAATAAAATCATTCAAGTCGGAGAAGAGGCAAAGAACCATATTAAGTTCATGTCTGAAAACACTGATATGATTTATCAGGTATCCTTTGCTAATGGAGCAGATGACATTTCTGAGCTTCTAATGAATAAAGTAAAAGCATTCATTAGAAAGCTCCGTTACAAAACAGAAGTATTAACCAAAGAATAATATATAAACATTATGCCAAAAGAAACTGTACTCACTAACCTGTTAGCCCATCTATTCGGGCACAAGTACTACGCAAACATCATCAATACGCGTGGCACAGATAGAATCGAAATGTCATCCTTTATCTTTGCGTCTCCGGAAGATGCCCAAAGACACAAGGAGCAATTATTAACCACACGCTCATTTATCCACATTGAGACTGTATCATTCCGGTCATTTAAAGACTACAAATGTCACAAGATTAATAGATAAATAACATATTACCTCACATAGAACTATGTTTGCTTTATGATTCAGAAAATAATAAATTGGTTCAAGTTGCGTCGGCATTTCTATATCATTGCCGACGCTTCAGATAATTCCATGACAATAAACCAGGAATTATATAAGGCAATGGATGTAGAAAACGCAGAAGACATACGCATTTTCGTGTTTCGCGTAGAAGACTGTTTCGGATTTATAATAAATAGTGAAGAAACAAAAAATGATAATGTCCACTACTCTACCCTACAATACAACAGTAAGCACAAGTCAATCGGATTTGAAACACTTAACCCGACAGTCAATAGAATGTTTTACGACTTCAAGCTACCTGGAACTATAACCAAGTGCAAGCTATCTGTTACGAAAGAGAGAGTAAAAGGACTTACATACTTTAAAATTCATAAGCCATATGTGTAGCCTGCTAAACACCCACCGTCGTCCTGATATTATTTTCCGACCAAACGGGAGAATTGACATTACAGCCAGAGTCGCTACTCTATTGTCATTAAAACCAGGAGATGCAATTAATATATGGAAGGAAGAAGATGAATATTATCTTTACGTTGCCAGGCGGTCAGCAGACGCCAATTCCCGTGCAATCTGCCGAGAGGTAAATAAAGGCAGCAACTACCTACGAGTCTGGTCTACTCCGCTAGCCTCAGCCATAATCAAACTTTCCGGAAAGAAAGAAGCACATCTTACAGTTGGGGAATCGGTGAATTTACCGATGTTTGGAAAAGCGATTCATCTTATCACCCGAAATAATTTATACCAGTCATGATACAAGAAATTAAATATTCAGGAATAACCAGTAGTCCATCCGAGTATGATTGTCCGGACGGAGACATCTCTTCAATGATGAATCTTGTTAATGAGAATGGCAATCTAGTTCCGGTAACTCCACCGGAAATTCTTTTCACGCTTGAAAACGGGCAAAAGGTTTTGTATATTCATAAGACATCCGATTATTGCAACTATATTGTATATGATACCCAAGAAGGAGAAAAGAATGGAAAAATATGCTTTTTTACAGATGATGCAACTAACCTAAAGGGGATTACCGAAATTTCCAACAAAGAACTATATCAAATAAACTCGATTGGAAATACTTTGGTATTACTTACAAATGAAGGAATAATATATGCTTTATACAAATCAGGTAATTATGTTATTATGGGAGACAAACCTGAATTCCCCTCCATTTCTTTCAGATTACAAGGAAGTGTAAAGAGTTCTGGAGGACTAACTTCCAATTTTTCAGCAGGAGGTGTATTTCCCGGGGTTTTTAATAGCTACACTCTATCAGACGAAGCAGCCCAAGCGACACAAAATGTCATATTTGCATATATAAATTCAGACTCAGCAAACATCAAGAATCTGAATAATTTCCAATATCCATTTATGATAAGATATGCATATAGACTATATGATGAAAGCTTATATATACTCTCTGCCCCAATTAAAATGAACCCTAGTGAGGGGGTTCCTTATCTGACAAGAGTTACAGGGTTTAACACCATTAATGGGCAGGCCAATGGAATAAATATGGTTATCTTTTCTTTATCTTCTTCCCTATATTATGAAATTATAAATTTCGAGCAGATAAAAGAATCATTAGCCAATTGGACGGATCTCATAAAGAGCATTGATATATTTATAACTCCTAACTTAAATGGAATAAATCAAGATAATAGCTGCCATTCCATTGGACAATATGGTTGGGCAACGCCACCACGCTATGAATCCGCTTTTGTCAGAGCGAATATCAGCATTGGTGAAAAAGATACATCCGGTGAATTGATACATAGAGGATATGAAATGTCTGAAATATGGGGAGACAACATCTCACAACAGATATTTGTTGGTATCGGTTCCCAGGAATTTTTACCAGCCAGTGGTGCATTGCCATTCTATTTAATAAGTTCTATTGATATTAAAAATATAGCAAAAGGAGAAAAAAACGTTCCGATAGAAAATGGAGTACTTAATGGACTAGAAGGTAGAGAAGTCATGAAAGGAGACAGCCAGCAAAGCGGCACTATTGTAGCTAAACATGCGTTTACTTATAACTCAAGACTAAATTTAGCCAATATAACAATACTCCCCCCAAGTATTCCACTAGAGTCGTGTATGCAGTACCTTAACGGCGAGTATGACAACTCCACTAAGAAAGCTGTCAAAAAAACATATAAATACAAGGCTTACGTCTTTATTGAATCCGAAAAACAAGATGTCATGGTTGATATAATCAGCAACATAGAAATGAATGTTAAAAGCTCTTTTTTCTTTTATCCTAATCCAAAAGCGTTTAGGCTTATTATTGAAAGAGAAGATGATTATGGAGCAAAAACATATTCCAGTACAAAACTTACAGAGCATAAATTTCTCAATGGAGCATATAACAACTCATTAGGTAGCTTCGTTTCTGATTTCGATACCAGTATTCTTGCAAATACAAACCGTGGAATACCATATTATAACAAAATATATACTTCCGAGGTCAACAATCCTTTTTCGTTCCCGCCAACTACTGGTGGAGTAAATGTTGTTGGTTTTGGGGAAATACTGGGTATTCGTTCTGCTACAAAAGCTCTTTCACAGGGACAATTTGGTCAATTCCCTTTATATGCATTTACAGATGAAGGAATTTGGGCCTTAGAAGTTTCCAATGAAGGAACATTCAGTGCTAAACAGCCGATTACCCGTGACGTATGTAATAATGCCGACTCTATTACTCAAATTGATACTGCTGTACTATTCTCATCTGATCGAGGAATAATGCTCATTCAAGGTTCTGAAAGTATCTGCATATCAGAAGGGATTAACAATGAACTATTTGACGTATTCTTGTTAAATGGATTCGACCAACTCTTGACTATATCCGGGTTCACAAGTGAACAATTCAAATTTGCATCATTCCAAAAATATTCTAAAGGATGCAGTATGTCATATGACTACAAAAACCAACGCATCATTATTTTCAATAAAGAGTATTCATATGCCTATGTATGGTCTTTTAAATCAAAAATGTGGAGTATGTTGCCATCTAACTTCATATCCGCTGTCAACTCATATCCTGATTCATATGTGATGACTAGCAATAATGAACTTGTCAATTTATCTAATATTGACAAGACAAGCATAGTAGGAATACCAGGCATATTCATTACCCGGCCATTAAAATTGGGAGATGCAGATCTATTTAAAACAATAGATTCCTGTGTACATCGTGGAGTATTCGCCAAAGGTCACGTCAAAAGTGCTATTTATGGTTCTCGTGATTTAAACAATTGGTTTTTTATATCATCTAGCAAAGACCATTATTTAAGAAGCTTCCGAGGTACACCTTTCAAATACTTTCGCTTTGTTATCATCGCAGAGTTCGATTCCGGTGAAAGTCTTTCAGGAACATCAGTTTCATTCAACTATCGGCAAAACAACAAACTTCGATAAGAAAACAGGGTGCCACATTTTAAAGTGGCACCCTGAAACTAACAAACCCATGAAAACAAAATAGAAATTAAAAAACAGACAATTTCCTTTGAATAGCCCCTACTCTATCATTTATCATACTCCTAGCTCTTCCCAAGGCCACATCTGCCTTTTCCTGCCATGTAGCCACTTCATCCTTCTTAATAATACTCAGCCATTCCGCCAAGACAATATCAACAATATATTCATGAAGATACTCGCCCAAAGCGGACACCGTTGTTTTAGAGAAATCTTCTGGAACCATCATTCGAATTTTATATTCCAATGGTTCCGAAAACAAATCATCAATTTTACTCTCTTCCAGCACCCGTTCTTTTGTATAGGCATATAAACGGTTAAGCAAATCATTATAAGCCCTATTCAAAATACGAGTTACCCTGTCAACATTCCCTTCCTCACATATATCAGTAATAACACTGCGAATCTTTTCATCAAGTTCAAGAGCGCTATCGGCAACGATATATGCAATATTAGCAATATCGTACAGCAAAGACTTCCGATATAGAATTATATCTACCTGCTTACGCTTCTTCATTGACATTTGTACGAATCGGCCTAACCCGTTTGTTTACTGCTTCACGGATTGTCCCCAAGTTCAATTCAGCTTCTTTGATATAGTCTGCCGCGTCATTCTTATTTGTGATTGCAAACCAATCCCCAATAGCCGTATTAACAAGATATTGATGGACTCCTGTAGCAATCGTGTCATTGACAGCCTGGTTGAAATTAGATGGCATCAATATCTGCAATACCAGCTTACCTTCCCCACTAATCAATATGTTGCTGGCAGATGTACCAGTCTCTTCGATAAAATCCGCTAACTTGGTTTTCAATATGGAAAATGCATTTCCAATACTACGCAGAATCTGATTAGAGTCTTCATCATCATTATTAGCCTGCATATTTGCGACAGCTTCATGGTTATTCCCGTCCGCCCGGCTCTTCCCCGTTAAATACGTTTTGTTCTGAATATCATATATCAATTCAGATATATGCTCAGTAATTGTGATTGTCTTTTTAGCCATATTATTTTAATCAATTGGTACAACTCTCTGAGGTTTCTTACGATAGAATATCTTCCTTCTGACTTCATTGCCCGAAGCTAATGCTTCTTGCTGATAATACTCCGCATCCCCCTTATTACTAATACTAAACCACTTTGAAGTGATTAGATTTATAAAGAAAGATAATAGAGATTGCTCAACAGACGATACTAGATTCATATCAAAAGAGGAAGGCATCGACATATCAACAGTAAATATTCCATTATCCGTTTGTCCAGGCTGAGAAATAATAAACTGCTTAAATTCATCAGTAACGGCATTGCAGGCTTCCTGCCAGAACCGTTCCAACAAATCACGGTCTGCATCAGTTGTGAAGACGCGATCATACAATTTATCATCTGCATCTATCTGCTTTAGTCCAACATATGAAGTTGTCTTGGCAACCTCATCATAAACATCTATTTTCTTTATGCTTAACGTAATATCCATACCACAAAAATAGACATATTGGCATAGAGTCAGTTTTATCTATTAACTAACTGACAAATCTACGGCAAACTTCATACCTCAGCCTATAATCATACTCAATGTACACTTTCCAATACCATACACCCTCTAATTAATATAGACCTTATACTTTTTACTTATCTTCGTTTTAAATCAAAACTAGTACATAAATAGCACTTGCATGAGCAAACCCAAAATATTTTTGTTTATAGATAAAAGGTGTTAGTTATGAAAAAGCAAATAGCATTACATAAGATAGATATATCAAGCAGCCTTCCTCTGCAATATGCTGATGAAGGCATAAAAGCAGGTTTTCCTTCTCCTGCTCAAGACTATTTAGAACAAGCGATTGATTTGAACAAGGAATTGATTCGACATCCTGCAAGTACTTTTTACGGTCGTGTAGTCGGAGATTCAATGCGTGATGAAGGAATAGAAGAAGGCGATATACTTGTAATTGACAAATCGCTTGAATTACTGGATGATGACTTGGCAGTGTGCTATATAGACGGAGAATTTACTGTAAAGCGTGTAAGGCTAGAACCCGATGCAGCATGGCTAGTCCCATCCAACAGCAATTACCCACCTATAAAGGTAACAAAAGATAATGAATTTATGGTGTGGGGGATAGTAACCTATACAATTAAAAAGAACCGGAGAAAAAGATAATGTTCGGATTGATGGACTGCAATAACTTCTATGCTTCCTGTGAACGGGTATTCAACCCTTCGCTTAATGGAAAGCCTGTCGTTGTATTATCAAACAATGACGGTTGTGTTATTGCACGAAGCAATGAAGCTAAATTACTAGGCATAAAAATGGGAGTTCCCGCTTATCAGATTAAAGATTTGGTAAATAGTCACGGAGTTGCCGTATTCTCTTCAAATTATACGTTATATGGAGATATGTCCGGACGCGTAATGTCTATTTTGGCAGGATTAGCGCCCGAACTGGAAGTTTATTCTATCGACGAAGCATTTATCAACCTTGATGGTATTCAGGATATTCAATCACTTGGAACAAAAATAGTAAACCAGGTAACACGAGGTACCGGTATTCCTGTTAGTTTAGGTATTGCCCCTACCAAGACACTTGCAAAGGTAGCCAACAAGTTCGCAAAAAAATACCCTGCATACAATCGTCTATGCATTATCGACACTGAAGAGAAACGAATCAAAGCCTTACGATTAACTGATATTGGCGACGTATGGGGAATCGGACGTAGACAAGCAGCAAAGCTCGAAAAACAAGGAGTGAAAACAGCCAATGACTTTACTCAGCTTTCCGGTGCATGGGTACGCAAGAACATGACAGTAGTCGGTGAACGTACATGGAAGGAACTATGCGGTATCTCATGTATTGATATGGAATCAGTTCCACCGGCAAAGAAGCAAATTTGCACCAGCCGTTCATTCGGTAAGATGCTAACAGATATTGACACAATGGCTGAAGCAATAGCAACACACGCTTCCACTTGCGCAAAAAAACTTCGTAAACAGAAGTCTTATGCCATGTCACTCATGGTATTCATTCATACGAATAACTTCCGAGAAGATTTGCCGCAATACTGGAAGAATACAGTAATACATCTTCCGGTGCCAACAAATGACACACAGGAAATAGTACATTATGCGTTGACTGGATTAAAAACTATTTTCATGCAAGGTTATCAATATAAGAAAGCAGGAGTTATCATTACTGAAATAACAGAGGGCGCACAGCTTGGACTATTTGATTCAATAGACCGTGACAAACGCGAAAAGCTTCAGCAAGCAGTTGATAAAATAAACGGTGAACATAACCAACGTGTTAAACTGGCAGTACAAGGAACAGGAAGAGATTGGAAACTTAAACAAGAACAACTCTCCGGGCGTTATACTACTGATATGAACGAGATACTAATAATAAACTGTAAGTAATATGTGTTTTCATAACTCCATGTCAGCGAAAGCTATAAAACTTGCTGCCCGGTACGGTCGTAAATCGGACATTGTTGAAATTTACCAAGATATACTCAATGAGCAGTATCATGTTAACGCCTTTAACTTTCCGAAATATCCTATTATTACCACCTCGGATGAGATTCAGGTATTCAATTGGGGATTAATCCCATTTTGGACGAAAGATGAAACTAGTGCTGATGAGATACGGAGAATGACGCTTAACGCACGGGCGGATACCATATTTGAGAAACCATCATTCCGTGAGCCAATAATGAAGAAGCGGTGTATTGTGCCATCAACCGGTTATTTTGAATGGAGACATGAAGGAAGTAAGAAGATTCCCTATTATATCTATCTGAAAGATGAACCAATCTTTTCGATGGCAGGAATTTATGACCGATGGCTAGACAAGGAAACAGGGGAAGAATATGATACATTCTCTATTATTACCACTGATACCAACCCTTTGACTGATTATATCCACAATACAAAACATCGGATGCCGGCTATCCTATCTAAAGAGGACGAAGAAAGATGGCTAAACCCTGATTTGCCAAAAGCAGATATAGCTTATTTACTGAAACCTTATGAAGCTGACAAGATGGATGCATATATAATAGAGAGCGATTTTATTAAGAAAGTCCCAACTGATTCGACTATTTTACAGAGAGCATAAAGAGGTAGCTTATTCGGCTATCTCTTTAATTTTCTCTCTAAAGAATCTTAACTGGTCAATTGTAGGATAAAACGTAGGATTCTCCCAGTTCCTCGTAATTACCGCAATCATTGAATCAAGATATTTCCCGCAATCAAGCGTTTTTGTGCTTTTATTTATCTGATACTCTCCTATCGGATAAGATTTATTATCAAGCGTTTCTTTCGCCCAGGTGAGCAACTCATTTACCGAATCGTGGTCGTATTTATTTTCTTCCATTTTTTTAGTTATTAATTATTATGCATTCAGAATGTTTTACCCAGCTAAAACCTATTTTATCAAGATGATATATCCTATCCTCAGACATAGCGCCTTTTTTGCGGTCATATCGAGATTGTCGCTGTCTAACACACCAAAAATATAGCGTCACTTCTTCTTTGTCTTTTGAACGTTGTGATGGCCATCTCTCATTTTTATGAATAAATTCCTTGAGGGCATTGTATCTTCGCATCCACGGTGTCTTTAAATCTTTTTTCCAATTAAAATTTATAGCATTTAGTAATTCTTCTTTTTCTTTTGTAAGAACACAATTGCCAATACCATTCTTCGCTTCTCTCATGTTTTGACACCATATTCCAAGCTTTCTTTCTTCCTTGTCATTAGTAGTAGCAGCGGGAAATCTTCCTGTCTTTTCGAAGAAACATTTTACCTCATTATATCTCTTCATCCAAACAATATCATAGTATTTGTATGGTTTCATTTGAAATTAGGCTAATAATTGACAATAGGCTCGCCGACATGCATTTTATATCCGCATTTACATTCAACATCGCAACCAATCATGGGTATCAAGCTCTCCCAAGCTAGAGGTTTCCCACACTGGGGACAGTGAGTAATATCTTTATTCCCTTTATCAAGATATAGAATACAAAGAGCATCAACTATATCAGACATACTATACCCAAGCTCTTTTGAATAGAACTCTAAAAGTTTTGTTGCTTCATCAGATATAGAAAGCAACTTTTTATTGCCTTTCTCTTTTAAAGAAGTTCGTCCCGCTCCGGAACGTTTACCTCCACTTTTACCTTTTATTCCTGCCATTATATTAGAATTTTACATATCCTTCTATTTTGAAAGGCTTAAATACAACGCCTTCTCCATTCTTGTTTTTTTCGATAGTTTCGCCTTCAAAGATTACAGCTTTACGTCCCTCAGAATATTCAGGGCAATTTACTGCATACAATGATATTTCTTTCTCTATTTCAGATTTAGACAGACCGTCTAGGTATATTCTAAAACCACATAAGCCGGAAAGCTTTACGGCTTCATTCATTGTACCAGTTTTGAATAAGGAAGTTCCTCTTCGCAAATCGCCTTCGGCATCCTCTGTAAAACGGAGAAAGTACTCATTGCAGGGATTAATGCTCATATTTGATGTTTCAACTGATTCAACTTCTTCTGACTCCTCAAACTCAATAACAACTTCATCATCACCTTTTAATGAATCGATAGCTTCAAGGATAATAGAAGTAGCAACTTCATCTCTTGTATCATCATAGATAGCCTCTTCATCCTCTGCATTGAATTCGTATTCTTCAGAAGTCTTGCGATTGCGGCATCCTTCAATGATGTTTCCTCTTACGCTGAAGAAAATGTTTTCGCCTCTTTCTTTTGCTATTGCCTTTGCTGATTCTACGATTTCATTGATATTTAAAGTTTTCATAACTTGTTGTATTTTGATTACACTACAAAGATAAGTATTTTATTTGATTATTATATATTATTCAAATAAAAGATTTAATGGAATTGAAAGATTTAACATTTAAGCATAAAAAGCCCTGACTATTCAGTCAGGGCATGATTTCCGCCGTCGCGGATTTGGAATTTATGGGAATTCCGATGCAAAAGTACTATTTATTTCTAAACTTGGACACTATGCATCCACTTATTATTAAAACTATGATACCTATATAAATCTTATCTTTATGCAAATCCCACCATGAAAGCTCAACTACTGTCTCCTTTTGAGTCAATATAGCGTCTACCTTATTACTAAGAGTATCCAACTGGTTAGAGAATTGGTGCAAGGCAATAGATAATGTTTCATCAATTTCAGTCCGTTCTTGCTCCTGCTTGGAAGCTTTAGTTGTACTTTCTTTGACTACGTGCTGTTTACCAGTTGAATCAGGTGGTGAAAGATAAACAGTCGTATTCTCTATCTTCAAATCGCTTAACCGGTCATTCACAATCTTCGTTTGCTTGCTTAGGCCTATGCGCAACTCTTCCATTACCTTCCGGAGATACTGAAATTCGCCGGAATAGTCAACCTGTTTCTGCGTATCAATATTGCGAGAAGTCTTACAGGATGATAACCATATTCCCGACATCAGGAACATGGCTATATAAATCAAGGCTTTCATAATCCCAAGTATTTAGCAATGCCCTCGACGTGTATCCTAGTAACCTCATCTTTACCCTCACAGGACAAAAGGTACTCAACATCCTCTTTATTGTCCTGGAAGAAGTTCTCTGTTAATACTGCCGGGCAATTAGAATCCCGGCAAATAGCAAGGTTCTTCTGCCAATATAATTGCCCAGGCATAGGTTTACGAACAGATACAGGAATACATTCTGCTGCTTGGGCCAGGCAGTCAGCTAACTTTTTGCTGCTACTTGAAGCATTATTTGATACAAATACACTCCAGCCTTTCGCATTCATCCAACTTGCACCACTCCCGGCCGCATTACAATGAATTGAAATAAGGATAGCTTTCTTCCCAGTTTCTTTATAGACAGCATTAGCCCGTCGGCATCGTTCAGACAAAGGAACATCTGTATCCTCTTTCACAATGCGCTCCGCATCAATTCCTAATTTGCGCAATCCGGCTACTACCATATCAGCTATTTCTCTTGAATACGCCCACTCTCTCAATCTTCCGTCCGGTGAACGTTTGCCCGGCGTATTCTCACCATGACCATTGTCTATTAGTACTTTCATGTCTTTATACAATTAAAATTAATACTCCCAATACCATACCACCACAGTCACAGAACAAATCCTTAGTGGAGATTTCCGTTTTCTTGTAATACTTGTCATATAATTCCTTCATCACAAAAATTACGATAGTAACAATGACTGCCAACCATTCTGGCATGAACTTGGATAACCATAAAACCAAGTTCTGACAAATCAGAATGTGAGTGATACCATCTATTCCTATTTTTGAAAGAGAAGCCCCTATCAGTTCGTTAATCTTACTTGCAATACTGTTCATTTATTATCCATCTCCCTATTTTTATTGATTGCTTTTTTTATAAATTCATTTGGCGGGTCGCGGTCAACGCATTTAAGAGCATTATTGCACCGGATAAATTCTAAGGCTTGCTTATCAAGTTTTAGCTTAAAATTTTCATCCTGAAGTTCGCGAATACGCGTACGATCCGTTTCCTTTTCTTGATAAAGCTGGTCTATCTTCTTATTCAACATATCTTCAACTACCCGTTCCTCTTCATAGCATTTTTTCCACTCGGCTGCATATTGGGTGATATTTTCCGCTTCCGCTTTCTTGGCGACCGCCGCTTCCTTCCGTTTCTTGGAATCATAAAACTGGAAAGCACCAATGATAGGAAGCAGGATAGTTGCCACTATCCCACCTATAATCGTTATTATCTGACTGAAATGTTCCATATCATACTAGACAAGTTAAATAGACAGTCAACAATGATACGATTTCTACCCAGAACATTGGCTTTCTATTAATAAAAGAAACTATGAAATTCCCCTTCCAGTTTTTCTTCATCGAAACAATCACGTAAACGATAAACACCGCCCATAATAGAAGCCAATACCAAGCATTGCAACCGACCCATATCTGAGAGAAAATCAAGGACATACAAGCACCAATAACATGCGGCGTTTTCTGTTCTGTCTTGAAATTAGGAGATACACCAAGAACAGCCATACCGACAACTGATAAGAAAACAAGAAACTGACTATCTTCCGTACTTACATCAAGAGCCGATGGCAGAAGTAATAAACTGGCACCAATCATACAAGTACCGAACCAAAACTTATTCTTCAGCGAATAGTATGTAGCACTGATAGAATAAGGGACTTCTTTCTCTCTTTGAATCATCACACCAGTATAGATTGCAATAATCAAAAATGATAATAATACTAGAATCATAATATTTTTATTGAATTAATTATGATGCCAAAGTACTTGCTATTTGGGGATAATTTATTTTATCTATTAATTTGCCACATAAAAAAGGGATGCTAGAACAGCATCCCTAAAATAACCAACAGATTGAACTATTAATCCGTAAACATATACACGGAAAGGTCAACCTTTTCTATTTCGTCAGAAATTGTATCTCCATACATTGTTAGACACACCCGATAACGGTCAATGCTTCTTTGAATCTGTTGCAAGTTAGGTTTCTCCGGATATTCCGAGCTGGCAAAAGTTACCAGTTCTTCACCATTATCATCTTTTCCGACCACTCTGAAATGATGACGCACAATCCATGTTCCATCCGGTTGCTGCTCGATAGGCTTAGCACATATCCGGGGTAAGATATTTTTTTGCTCCATGTTTTTTGATATGTTTAATTAGTTGTTTTCTTTCATTGTATTTATTCTTCAGCACAAATTTTTCAAAGGGGCCGTCGATGTAGACATATTCCCACCATTCCGCCACAAGCATTGTTGCCAATTTCCTTCGTATATTGTACGTTGCAAAGTGGCGCATCAGACCGTAATAAGAGTTCATTGTACTTATAAACTTCTCTACATAGGCTTCCGCAAATCCTGTTTCAGCTATTTTATTGAATTTCCTTACAGCGTCATAAGCATTGCCGACAACTCTACTGCTGATATAAATCCTACCCGGTAGGATGAACGCCCCAACAAACAACACTCCTTTTTTATGATGTTGAAAATAGACTTTTTTCGGATGCAGTTGTAGAAGGAGTTGCTCCTTCAGGAAACCGTTCATTTGAGAAACCTTGGGCAAAATATCCTTCGGTGACTTCACAACGATGCAGAAATCATCAACGAAGCGAACGTAGTGTTTGAATTCCAATATCTCCATTACATAATAATCGTAAACTGATGCCAGGAAATTGGCTATAAGCTGCGAAAGGAGATTACCAGGTGGAGTACCGTTGTCCTTGTCATTATAGAAGAGACTTTTGCTGCGGGGGAACTTGTCCCACATGGAGAGCGGCGAACGTCGGTGACACTTATCTTGCGGGCAATGGAAGATAGTAACGCTAAGAAGATAGAGCAGGCAATCAATATCATCACCTTTATAATTGTCCCTTACGAATATATTCAGCATTTCCCAGACAAGAGACTTTGAAATAGACATGAAAAAGCTTAGAAGGTCAGCTTTAAAGACATAAGCGTCAGCAGTATAATTCTCGCTGACCTCGACTATCATGTCATTCAGGTAGTGCACGGCAGACAGACACCCCTCACCTTTCCGGCAATTTTTCGAGACGTTTCCTTGTGCTTTAAACCGTATTTCCAACAGAGGTTCAATACGAATAGCAATCCAATGGTGCACTATCCGGTCAATGAACGCCGCCGCGAAGATTTCCCGATAAACCGGACGGGTACGCACAAAGGCTTTCGAAAAATCGGGCACATATTCACCATAAACAATTGCGTTCCACAACTGTACCAGCGTGTACTGGTAATCATCATAGAACCGGATGCAGTCATGGCTTGTACGTTTCTGCCTGACGCAATCGTTTTTAGCTTCAAAAATACTACTAAGGGTTATGTCATAGACTATATTACCTGTTGCGGAGATGGGACGAACCCGGTTTGCGTTCTGACGGTTGTTAGTGTTGACGTTGCCGTTGTTGAAGTTCACGAACCAACTGCTAGAAGCCGTTGTATCCACTTTTTCAGTGTTTCGAGACTGAATCTTTCCCAGCGGATCATCTCCGCTGGAAGGATACCCAATAAATAATTCTAGTTGCTCTCCCATAACCATCGTGACAGTTATGGCTCCGGCTTTGCGAAATACTCCAGTTGGTACTGACATGCACGCAAGGCACGTTCGTCCTTACCTGTTTCTTTTTCCCAATCTGAAAGCGTTTTTTTATACCATCCGGTAGCTTGCCTGCCGACACTCGTCAATAAGAGAGCGATGTCGGCAGAAGCCTTGATGCTGGTAAACTTTCGTTCTTCACATATCCTTAGTAGTACTCCCAAGTTATCAAGCTCGCAACGAAGTTTCATAAGATTGTCAGCCCTACGCGGCGGATACATATCCGAATTGGCGTAACGGATATATTTCATGCAGTTCAGGGCGGTAGATATGATATCAGAAGCAAATTCGTACCGGAATTCCTTTGGAAAATGGACGCGGGCGTCTATTATCTTATTTAATAGCCGATACATTGTATCTGATATCTTGAGGTCTTCGGAGAGAGCCATGTTAATTTTATATATATTTTAATGTGTGTTACGAGGGCGCAAAGTTAACGGATGCTAACCAATTAACAACATTTTAGGGCGTTTTTTTTCAAGCAAAAAGCCCCTACCGGGGCTTTGCTGCGCTAAACATCTAAGGATTAAAGAGATAAGGTCTAAAGAGACAAAGAGGTTATTGCGGAGATGGGACGAACCCGGTATGCGCTCTGACGGCCGTTAGTGTAGACGTAGCCGTAGTGGAAGTTCACGAACCAACTGCTAGAAGCGTCCCATTCAGTACTAGACCAATACCAGTCTGTTGTAAATATATTTTGACTACCAAACATGGACGTCAAGAGTTCGTTTATCTCTAGTTTATACTTTGCCATGAGCATTAATTCGCCCAGTGCGGGCAGGCTCCACACGGTGGTATCCTCGATTCCGTCGGCTTCAAGGGTACAGGCTTTATATGTTCTTGTAGCTTCGGCGGCAGGGGCGCCGATAGTCCCCTGGGTGTCCTTGACGCCTGCAAGGTTTTCGATTATAACATCTGTATTAGCTTCACCGTCGAAGGTTTCATACAGGCCTTGATTACCACTACCATAGTTCTTCAAGCCTTTAAGGTCGGTTCCATAGCCGCCCCATTTGAATGTTTTCGCACCATCAGCGGCGACACAATCGCTTTTTGCGATAATGAACTGGTGGCACTCGGCACGCATACGGATACCGATACGGATATACTTGGAGCGGTTATTAGCACTCATCGTATTCCATTCGGCAGCAGTGAAGAAGACTTGTTCACCGTCCTCGATACGAATAGTAGCCAGGGACAGGTCAAGCAGACCGCCTGCCCATTTCATATACTTAGCGATATCGCTTGCAGGGGTGTTTTCATTCACGGTTGTAAAGCCTATTGACTGCAAGGCGGATATTTGGTCTTGTTTATTTATGCGCAAAAGCATTGCGCTCGCATTATTTTTATCCATTTTATTGTATAATATTAAGTTAACACTATTCAGAAGCGACAGCTCTCACATGATAAAGGGCGGAATTTTTGTTTTGGGTCGTAATACGTCCGGTATTCAGTTCGAATATCCAGGCGGAGTTTATATCCCAAATAGTTGATGACCAGTAATATTTATCGGTCATCAGCATGGAGTCACTGCTCCAAAATGTACGCATCATCTCATTTATTTTATCCCGGTAACGGTACATCAGAAGCATTTGACCCGATGAAGGAAGGAACCAGTTGGAAGTATCCTCTATTCCGTCACTTTCTTGCGTATAGGCGCGGTATGCACGAGCGGATTCGGCGGCTGGGGCACCCAAAACGCCACTATTGTTTTGGTCTTTCAAGGCAGTGATGATAAGGTCTGTATCTTCCTCTCCGGTGAAGCAGTTATACATGGCTCCCAATCCCTTTTGGTTCAAGCCGTCAATGATTTTGCCCTGGCCACCCCAATAAAACACAGTGGTTAGGTCGGAATTATAGCACTCCTGGGCGGCAATCACGAAGGAATGTCCGTGGGCGCGGATACGCAAGCCACGTTTGATGTACTGTTGTTTGTTAGCAAGCGTGAGGGAGTTCCATTCGGCAGCGGTAAAGTACGACTTGGAGTTATCGGAGATGCGGTTACAGGCAAGAGTAAGGTCAAGAAGGCCGGCAGCCCACTTGATACGGAGTCCGAATTCCGAAGCACGGGAAAATTCATTAAGGTCGGTAAAGCCCACTTCCTGAAGGGCTTTAACCTGGGCCTGTTTGTTCAGGCGAAGCAGGGTGGCACTTTGTTCATTTGTCATAATAGTTACTTGTTGATTAAATCGTTTATATCCATATTTTCTTCAGCGAACCGCTCAAGGTATTCTTCGTAAGTTTCGCCGTTATAGTATTCAAGGACTTCATTGATGTTGTCCAGCGTTACGTTCTCGTAGTACGGTTCACCGCCGTAGGATTCGTTATTGAACCAGTTTATAAGGTCGATATAGGCATCAATGATAGTAAGGATTACAAGACCGTCGATACCGGATTCAAGGGATTCGATTTCATCCGTTTCACGGATAACAGTTAGTTGGTACGTGCCGTTGACTACCGGTTTATCCTGTCTGTTACCGTCCTCATCCATACCGGCAACGCCATACTCAAGCAATGCAAGAAGCTCGGAGCCGTCAGCCTTCAGTGTCATGTTCGAGATACGGAGCATGGACAGTTTACGGGATGCCGTTTGTGAGGCGAGGACGTCACGGAGCATTTGGATGGCATTAAGTTTCGGAGACGTTTCAAGACGCAGGCGTTGCACGTCCGGCATGGATTCGATTTGCAGGCCGGACGAAGCGGAAAGGCCGGTATAGGTCAGTTCAGGAAGGCCGACAAAACGGATGCTCACCATTGTTGGTGGAAGAGAAATGTCATTAATCGGAGAAGTCTCTGCCAGTGTCAAGGTTTCGAGCTTGCTGCCGGATGCGTTGATATGGGCGATACGCGGGCATTTGTCGGTGACGAGCGTAGCGATTTGTGTGTTCCGGATATCAAGTGATACGAGGAAGGGCATTTCGCCGCAGTTCAGCGAGGTAAGCGGTGCGTAGGAACCGATAGATTGTTCCGTATGGGTATCAGAGCCCAGGATAAGGGTTTCCACAAGCTGCATGGCGGAGAAGCTCACTGTACTTGACAGGGAGATTTGCGACAGGTCGAGCAGTTTCATCCGGTCAGCCTGGTAGATATACAACAGTGCGCCTTCCTCATGCGAGAAGTTGGTGAATACATATTCTTCGCCCGCTTCAAGGAAGCAGCTTTCGGAAAGGTTGCCGCTGGCATCATTACCGACACCGAAGTAACCGTTTTTAGCGGCGACAATCCGGATGGTGGCATTGGGTTTGGAAGACACGCGCCCGGAGATTACACCGCTGAAGAAGTCACCCGTTTGGAAATAGCCGTCACGGATGCGCCAGCGTCTTTCGATGAAGGACGGAAGGGCGGTAAGTCCAAGACCTTGCAGGGCATAGAAGTAGATAGCGTCAGAGGTGGCGGTATAGGAGATGTATTTCCGTTCACCGTCGTAGGAACTGACCAGTTTCTGCCATACTTTCAGTCGTTTGGTGATGAAGAAGTGTGTAGCTCCTTCGGGTGAGAACGGGCGCAGGGTAACACCGTCGATAGTTGCCTGGACGTTACGCATGGCGGCGGCAACGGTACGCAGGGACAATTCCGTGCCGGAAGAATCAGTCCACACTGTTTGTTGAAGATAGATGTTGTTGAATAATACGGAGCCGTAGCCGGCATAAGGGTTGGTGAATGTTTCATCACTCGTCCGGTTGGGGTCTACCTCGGCATCCACCGTACAACCGCCGTCGTTATCCTTGCTGTTAAGAGTATCACAGTCATAGATTTTATTCAGGTGCATACGCAGGGCATCCTCGGAACTGTAGACGCCGTTCGTTACGGAAGCGTACTCTTCCAGGAACCACATCGGTTGCATATTCTTTGCCCGTTGGTCGGTTGCCGCAAGGTAGTCGGTGAAAATGTCATAGCTGAGGACACTTTCAGGGTTGGCATATTTATACAGGTTTTCCTTCCATGTTTTTTGCCAGTTACCGCCTTTGGAATAGTCGCAGGAATCACAGAAGCGCAACCACCGGTAGAGGTTATAGGGCACTTTCTTTCCCAAAGCGTAATCAATGGCGAGCTGGTCGTCATCGACAAGCGATTCAAAGTAGTAAGTCCATGCCGGGAAGGTATCGGCGGAGATAGTTCCACCGTCCACGAGTTTCTGAACCCATGAGGACTTATCGGTTTTCATGGCCATCATGTCTCCAACCGAGCCGACACCCTGGAACCAGTCCATTCCCTGATAGTTCAGAAGTTCGAAGCCTTCCACGGGGTTAAGGACATCACCGGTGACATTCCATTTACCGTTTTCGTATTTCATGGAGCCGGACTGTCTTTGCCATGAACCGTCCTGATACCTCATGAATCGGTATGAGCTTCCACAATACAGGGAAAGCAGATACGGTTTACCGGTATCGAGTCCGTCAGTCTGTTTGAACCGTGTTTCGATGGCATCAAGGGTTTCGCCGGAAGTTCCGAAGAACTCGATGAAATCACCATAGTTCAGACAGCCTTTGTTATAGCCGGGGGTATCCTTGAAGCCGAGGGCGAACTGTTCACCCTTGTCTTCCTTCCAGTTGCCTTTGGCGTGGAAGTAGACGTTTTGCAGGCTATCGTCCTTGCACCGGTAGGTGGCTACCGGGTGATTGGCGGTGGAGTGGTTCATCTGCAAGCCTTCGATGTGGACATCTCCACTGTCAAATGTTCCGTCAAAAGCACGTTGGGCGGGTGTCATATAGTTGCCGCCCAGGGCACGGTAAGTAACGTTCATCATTTCACAGGCGCCGCAGTCGTTCGCGTTGCCGGAATCGGAGTAATCGACTTTTACAGTAATGACATCGACCGGGATTGTATTGTCACCGACCTGCACTTTGTTGATGGCGGCAAGAGCGATTGCCCGGCGTCCTTCTTCCGTCGTATCGTCCGGATTAAGCAGGATGATTCGGGTATCCTTGTTTTTGCCTTTGCTTTTGGCAAGATAGTAGCGTTTATTCTTCACCGGGCGTTTGGCAGAGGTGGTTCCCTGGTTACGGGTTTGGACGCTCACGGCCTTGAAGTTACGCCACGGGCGTTCGGGGTCGAAGTAGTAGAGCGTGATGTATATCTTCGTACTGGTGGAAGTGGTGCCGTCCAGTGCTTCTATATCGGAGCCTTCATAGGGACATTCGACAATATAAGGCATGCCGCGTGAATAGATTTCGGCAGCAGACGGGCGGCTTTGGGTGCTACCCTCGGCTGTCTGGCTTTTAAGGACGTCCTCAAAGGCGTATTCTTTCACCATGACTTCGGTATCGGTCAGACGGACAAGGTAGTTCTTGAACGCTTGCGCCCATTCCATATAGGAGTTCCAGGCCATCATGTAATAAAGGTACAAATCACCCAGTCTGCCGTCCATCGTTATATACTTGGTCTGAATCAGGGAACCGCCGCCCGGGACATAACCAAGGCAGGCGACTTCCTCACCGTTGAGGAAGAGTTTCATCATGGAATACCGTGTGCCGTCACGTTCGACGTAGTTGCTTGCAGGTTCAACAACCACGGCTACGGTTATCTTTTCACCCTGCCGGTAGGCGCGTTCTTCACGACGGGAAACGCCATTGTTACAGAAGATGCCGACAACCCGGCCGGTGACATAGAAGCCGGCACCGGACGTCTCATCATAGCAGCTAAGGAGCAGGGCGTCATCATCGGTCACGTTCTTGGAAGCGAAAGCGAACTGGATGGCGGCACCGTTGGATTCGATGGACGAGCCGGCAAACGGGGCATGGTTCGAAGAGACGCCCACATTCTCGGCTACACGAAGGCAGTTTTCACCCAGGAATGTGCCGAAGCCGTTGGTAGTCCAGTTGGCGCCGCTGACTTTCATTTCATAATTGCCGCTGACAATGCTATGGTCGGTTTCCTGATTGGTACGGGATGAGAAGTCAAAGTTATAGATGGCGCCTTCTTTTATGGCGGCGTCAATGGCGGAACCGCTGACTGTCACCCGGACAGGTTCGCTGCTTACATCCTTGCATACGGCGGTATAGCTGACCGTATCCGTGCCGTCGGCCTTGTAGCCTTGCAGTTGTTGTTTGACCTGATAGGTTTTGTTACGGCTGGCGGCAATTTGTGTTACCTGAACGTCATTGGCTTTCACGCTGACGGGGGAAGTCATTTCCAACGGGTCATAGCAGGCGACATCCAGTTCTATACTTTCGTACAGACGGACTACTCCCCCGTTTTTGTCATCGTATCGCAAGGCGACAAGAGGTGTGGAACTGTTCGGGTCGATTACCATGACAGCCGTATGGATGATATTGCCTTTTACTCCGGAAGCGACATCCGTTCCCTGGATGCGCAAGGGGTACGCACCGTGTTGCAGGCCGAGGGAAGCCGGACGGATTACGACGGAGTGCGAGTAGTTGTCATTGACAACGGCGGTAGAAAGGGATTGCCATTCACCGTCAATCTTGATGTCAACCTGGGCGCTGATACCTTTATCAGAGGTATTGTTTCCGAATTTATAAAGTGGAAGGCTGAAACTGCCGGTTGTCGGGGTAAGCAGGGTTTCAGGGGTATAGTTGAGCACCTGCACGCATGTACAGGTAATATCGACGGCTGTCACGTTGACATTCTTGGAACCGGTGTTGCCGCTTTCGTCGGTGGCTGTCAGCTTGAATTTCCGGGTGCCGGCAGCAGTGAAGTATGAGGTGAAGTCCAGTTCAAAGGAGAAGTCCTTCATGTCACCGGAAGATGCTTTGTTGACGGTTTCAGTCCAGACGGTAAGTCCGCTCTCGCGGTCTACGAGCTCCAGTTTCTCAATCAGGTTGTCTGAGGATTCGACACCGTTCGAGGTCACGGAGCGGATGGCGGCAAAGGTTCGTAGCGTGGAGCCGTAAGAGCCATAGACAGGTGTTGACTGGAAAGCGATGGCGACAATGGTACCACCGGTCTGACCGCCGCCACCCGTGCCGATGGCAAACTGCACTTCATCACCGAGGGTATCACCGGCAG
>PPYE01501901.1_pt1 | contig 22726 bp, 18 predicted proteins | sample 1559881 | NCBI WGS metagenome assembly PPYE01 (sample SAMN08240022, study PRJNA423297) | Human gut metagenome, whole genome shotgun sequencing project.
TTTTTATAGGATTAAGAAAGAAGAAGAGGGAAACCGTCGAAATAAAAAAGAGATTACCACCAAATTTGACGAAGAACCAGAAAAATGATTTTCATTTCTCATATTCTCATAATTATTTTATAATAATCTTATAACCAGATAATTACTGAATGGGAAACGTTTTGAGAAAGCCTATTTCTCATAGTTTCTTTAGTGAAATAGGCCTCAAAACAGTTATTTCTCATCTATTTTCGGGGTATTTCTCATACTGTTATCCTCTTCGTTCGACTATTTTTTCTTTATATATACCCTGTGTGCTCCTCTTCCTGTGATTTCTATTCCAGAATCCGGTTGATGTCCCCACTGTCTTAGTTCGTTGGTTGCTGCTGTTTGCAACAATCCTGTTAGTTTGCGATATTCCCAAACGGTCAGGAAGGGATGTTCATCCAGATACTTTAGAGCTAATGCCAGTCGTTGTTCCGATGTGAATTTATTAGAGGATCGTTGCTTTTTCCAGGGTGCTCTTTCCAGTTGGCATCTTTCGCTGATATTTCTCACCATTTCTCGGTCTACCCGGAAATTTACACCTCCTATAAAAATACTTTGTGCGTTGCGATGACTCCCCCCTTCTTCCGGATCTTCCCGCTCCTTGTCTCTGCCTAAAGTAAGAGAGGGAGTAAACGTTCCTATTCCGTCTATCTTTACCGAGCGTCCTTCTGCCATCAAATGCGCCATTTCAATGGCGGTCTGAAGTAGTACGCCTTCTATGTCTCCTGCACTGAATCCACTGACGTCACCTACTCGTTGCGCCAACTCTTTTATGCTTGTATTATCTATCCGCGCAAATTTAGGATAAGTAATTCTTTTGCCTGTTTTCTGAAGATCGGGCATCTCCTCTATGATATATCTTGCCATATCATCTATTGTTTAAAGTATTAATAGATAAGTTCTTTTGTATTAGAGGCAAACTTCCTTTCTTCTAATAGTAAAGTTCCTTTTGATTAATTATAAACTATAAATGCAACTTTTGTTTTTATAATTGAAGCTTGCGTTTATAAAAACAAAGCTTTCATTTTTATAATCAAAGCTTGCATTTATAGTTTACTCTTATACAAAGATAAGTTTTCTATTTGACAAAAAGAAGTTTATCCTTAATAAAGAAGAAGTTTTCTATTAATAGTTTGGGAGGGAATGAAGATGATTAAAGAGAAAGGATATAACGGGATTTAATGCTTAATATATTATTTCCTAAAAAGTGGATGCAATGCTTCTGTTAGTTTTTAGAAAAGTGTATATTTGTAATATTATGAGTCATACTAATATCATGCAAGCTGAAGAAAATGATTTGGTAAACATTTTATCTTTGCAAAAGAAATCTTTTATGGTGGTGGCCGAACGAATGAATAAATTCGATCTTCCCCCTTTGTTGCAAAATCAGGATGAGATTTGTGATGAGTATCAGACAGGCATTATTCTAAAATACGTATCAGATGATGGACAGATTGTAGGTTCTGTCAGGGGACGTATGGATGAAAATAGAGTATGTCATATTGGTAAATTGATAGTGCATCCCGATTTTCAGAATAAAGGTATAGGTAGAGAACTTATGACTGAAATAGAACGGTTATTTCCCCACTGTCATACGTTTTCTCTTTTTACAGGCGAAGAGACACCCAATACTTTGCATCTATATAGCAAAGTCGGTTATAATATTGTATGTAGAAAAGAAATGGAGGGTATCAGCATGATTATTATGGAAAAAGAAAAACTTACTTATAGAGATTTTACGTTTGACGATTTAGAAACTGTTTGTAAATTACCTCGAAACAAGCAGGAACTGTTTTTTATGTTTCCTAAAGCTGATTTTCCTTTAACAATCGATCAATTAAAGAATACAATAAAAGATAGATTTGATTCGACTGTTGTTTTATTTAATAATGAAGTAGTAGGGTTTGCAAATTTCTATGAGGTAAGAGAATCTCAATATTGTGCTATTGGAAATGTAATAGTAAGTCCTTGTTTTCGTAATCGTGGCGTTGGCACATTTCTGATAAATGCTATGGAAGATATTGGGAAAAAGAAATATAATGTATCGGAGCTTCATTTGTCTTGTTTTGATGCTAATACGAGTGGGCTTCTGTTATATACTAAATTAGGATATAAACCCTATGAAATAGAGAAGTACATTAATAAGGAAAACGAAGTCTCGGCTTTAATAGAATTGAAAAAAGTGCTGTGATTCGAAATAAATCACTTATTTGATTCTGTTATCTCCTGAAAGTATGATAACTTAAAAAAATGCGAGAAGTATCTATGACTGACTATAACTTACAACGATTTTTAGATGCCCAGCGAGGTGATTATGAACAAGCCCTTGCAGAAGTTAGAAACGGGCGGAAATATTCCCATTGGATTTGGTATATATTTCCTCAACTGAAAGGATTGGGCATGAGTTATAATTCACAGTATTATGGCCTTAGCGGCAAAGAAGAGGCTGAAGCATATCTTGCCCATCCAATTTTGGGAGAAAGACTTCGTGAAATAACGTCTGTTTTTCTTCATTTGAAAAATAAAACGGCGCAGGAAGTTTTCGGTTCGTTAGATGCGATGAAAGTATTGTCATGCATGACGCTTTTTAATGAAGTTGCTTCGGATGATTTGTTTCAGCAAGTGATCGACCATTATTATCAGGGTAAAGTGGATGAGACAACAAAAAGAAAATTGGAATAATAACTAATACTATTTTATATGTGCTGTTTAATGAATCTATTGTGGTTGCTGCTTGGTGGTATCTTTACTGCTGTCGAATACCTCATTTCGAGTTTATTGATGATGCTGACCATTATCGGCATTCCTTTTGGGATGCAAACATTGAAGTTGGCCGGACTTGCTTTATGGCCTTTCGGTAAAGAAGTCAGAAGTGGGAACCGTTCCGGTGGCTGCCTCTATATATTGATGAATATCCTGTGGATATTTCTGGGTGGCATTTGGATCTGTCTGTCACATTTGGTTTTCGGGGCTATATTGTGCATTACCATTATCGGAATCCCTTTTGGATTGCAACACTTCAAGTTGGCATCTTTGGCATTATCGCCTTTTGGGAAAGACATTGTAACAGTGTAAGAGTAGTTGGGAGAGAGTATGCCTATAATTAAAAGTTATAATGCATAATTAGAAACTATTGGTGGGTCTTGATTGTTTACCGTACCTTTGCACCCGGAAAACAATTAAAGATAAAAAGATATGATTTCAACAGCTACAAAAACTTTGCAGGCAAATAATAAGATGATTTATGTTGCACTGCTTTCTACTCTGACTTTCTTTCTTTTTTTAGACTATATTCCGGGATTGGAAGCATGGTCGGCTTGGGTAACTCCTCCGGTTGCTTTGTTCCTCGGACTTATTTTTGCATTGACTTGTGGACAAGCGCATCCTAAGTTTAATAAGAAAACCTCTAAATATCTGTTGCAATATTCAGTTGTAGGATTGGGATTTGGTATGAATCTTCATTCTGCTTTAGCTTCCGGTAAGGAAGGTATGGAGTTTACAGTCATTTCAGTGATCGGAACCTTGGTAATAGGTTGGTTTATCGGACGTAAGTTGTTCAAGATTGACCGTAATACAGCTTATCTTATCAGTTCGGGAACTGCTATCTGTGGTGGTAGTGCCATTGCGGCTGTGGGACCGGTATTGAAAGCGAAAGATAGTGAAATGTCTGTAGCATTGGGTACTATCTTTATCTTGAATGCTATCGCACTTTTCATTTTCCCCGCCATTGGTCATGCATTAAATATGGATCAGCAACAATTCGGAACATGGGCGGCCATTGCCATTCATGATACCAGTTCTGTAGTAGGTGCAGGAGCTGCTTATGGCGAAGAAGCATTGAAAGTGGCAACCACTATTAAACTGACCCGTGCGCTTTGGATTATCCCGATGGCTTTTGCTACTTCCTTTATTTTCAAGAGCAAAGGACAAAAGATAAGTATTCCATGGTTTATCTTCTTCTTCGTGTTGGCATTGGTAGTAAACACTTATTTGCTGGATGGAGTACCACAATTGGGAGCGGCTATTAACGGTATTGCCCGTAAAACTCTGACGATTACCATGTTTTTCATCGGTGCTTCTCTTTCTATTGATGTATTGAAAGCAGTTGGAATAAAGCCTTTGGTTCAAGGGATTTTGCTTTGGGTAATAATCAGCTTGAGCACATTGGCATACATTTATTTTGTATAAGAGGAAAAAAGAGAGAATTATATAAAAGAGAAAAAGGTGGGAGAATGATCGTAGTAAACGATTTTCTCCCACCTTTGTTTATTCAGTTTTAGCCTGTGGATAAAGCAGAATTAAAGCAAATTATTTCTTCTTCAATTCTTCGAAGATCAATCCTTCCAGTTCTTCAGCCAGTTCAGGATTATCCATAATACATTGTTTGGCGGCATCACGTCCTTGTCCTAACTTAGTGTCGTTGTAGCTATACCATGAACCGCTCTTCTTGATGATTCCCAGGTCAGCACCCAAGTCGATGATTTCTCCGGAATGGGAGATGCCTTCACCGAACATGATGTCAAATTCTGCTTTGCGGAAAGGAGGTGCTACTTTATTCTTCACCACTTTCACCTTAGTCAGTTTACCGAGAATTTCTTCGCCATCTTTGATCGGTTGGCTACCACGGATATCCAAACGTACAGAAGCGTAGAACTTCAAAGCGTTACCACCGGTTGTTGTTTCCGGGTTACCGAACATAACACCGATCTTCTCACGCAACTGGTTGATGAAAATACAAGTAGTACGTGTCTTGCTCACAGCAGCTGTCAACTTACGAAGTGCCTGCGACATCAAACGTGCCTGAAGGCCTACTTTGTTGTCACCCATGTCTCCTTCGATTTCCGCTTTAGGAGTCAGTGCAGCTACAGAGTCAATAACGATGATGTCGATAGCAGAAGAACGAATCAGTTGTTCCGCAATCTCCAACGCTTGCTCGCCGTTATCCGGTTGAGAGATATAAAGATCATCGATATTTACGCCCAGTTTAGATGCGTAGAAACGGTCGAAAGCGTGTTCGGCATCAATAAAAGCAGCGATACCGCCGGCCTTTTGTGCTTCAGCAATGGCGTGGATAGCCAATGTTGTTTTACCGGAAGACTCCGGGCCATAGATTTCGATGATTCTACCTCTAGGGTAACCTCCAACGCCAAGTGCCACGTTCAGGGCAATAGAGCCTGTCGGGATCACTTCTACTTGTTCAACACTATCATCACCCATTTTCATGATAGAACCTTTACCGAAGCTCTTTTCTATCTTTTCCATGGCAGCCTGTAAGGCTTTTAGTTTTTCGCTTGATGCCATTTTATTATCTGTTTCAAAATTAAGTTCGTCTTTTTTTGCCATACCTTATTCTTATATAATTAATGGAGTTATTGATTTAAAATCTGTGAGGCATGTTCTTTGGTCTTCACTTCTTTGGGAGTGATAATCCGTTCTACGATTCCCTCTTCATTAATGAGGAAAGTAGTGCGGAAAGTACCCATGTAAGCACGTCCGTACAGTTTCTTTTCTCCCCATACTCCAAATTCTTCTACTAACTTTTTGTCAGTGTCAGCAATCAGAGTGAAAGGAAGATTGTTCTTTTCGATGAATTTCTGGTGCGACTTTTCATTGTCTACGCTGACACCGATTACTTCATAGCCGGCTTTACGTAGTTCGGAATAGTTGTCGCGCAGGTTACACGCTTGTGCGGTGCAACCTGATGTACTGTCCTTTGGGTAGAAGTACAACACAATTTTTTTCCCTTTATAAGCACTTAAACGGATTTCTTCGCCTTTCTCATTGATACCTAAGACTTCCGGTGCTTTATCTCCTACGTTTATCATAACTATCTTTTTAATGAACAAGTCTACTCTTATAATTCCAGATTTTTGTCGAACTCTTCATGCCAGGGAAGACCTTGCTTGTTGAGTTGTTCCATAAACGGATCCGGATTGAACTCTTCTACGTTGTTTACACCTGGACGCTTCCACTCACCTTTGAAGAACATCATGGCTCCGATCATTGCCGGAACTCCGGTGGTGTAGCTCACTCCTTGCATACCTGTTTCCCGGTAAGCTTCCTGATGGCTGCAATTGTTGTATACATAATAAGTACGTTCCTTGCCATCTTTCAAACCGCGGATACGACAACCGATAGAGGTTTCTCCTTCGTAGTTTTCTCCTAAATCCTGCGGGTTAGGCAATACAGCTTTTAAGAATTGCAGCGGCACAATCTTCGCTCCGTTGTAATCAACTTCGTCGATTCGTGCCATACCGATGTTTTGGATAACGCGTAAGTGAGTTAAATACTCTTGTCCGAAAGTCATCCAGAAACGTGCACGTTTGATTGTCGGGTAATGTTTCACCAATGACTCTAGTTCTTCGTGATAAAGAAGATAAGAATCACGGGGACCGATGTTCGGATATGTCAGGTCTTTATGAATTTCCAGCGGACCGGTAGTTACCCATTTGCCATTTTCATAATAGCGTCCGTTCTGCGTAATTTCGCGGATGTTGATTTCCGGATTGAAGTTCGTTGCAAATGCTTTATGGTGGTTACCCGCATTACAGTCTACAATGTCCAGATATTGAATCTCATCAAAATAATGTTTAGCTGCATAAGCGGTATAGATGCCACTTACTCCCGGGTCGAATCCGCAACCGAGAATAGCTGTCAAACCTGCTTCTTTGAAGCGATCGTGATAAGCCCATTGCCAACTGTATTCAAAGTGAGCTTCATCCTTCGGCTCGTAGTTAGCGGTGTCCAGATAGTTCACTCCAGCTCTCAGACAAGCTTCCATAATAGTCAGATCCTGATAAGGGAGAGCCACATTAATCACCATTTCCGGTTTGAAATCGTTGAATAAGGCTACCAGCTCATCTACATTGTCTGCATCAACTTTAGCTGTTTTTATATTGGGGTTACCTATTGCCTCGACGATTTTATCGCATTTCTCTTTCGTACGACTGGCAATCATGATATCTGTAAATACATCGGCATTTTGTGCCACTTTGTGCGCAACGACAGTGCCAACACCGCCCGCACCAATAATAAGAACTCTACCCATTTCGTTAATTGCGAATTAAAATATTAAGAATATTGGAATTGTTAGCTTTGCAAATATACGTGATTATTTTCAGATAATCATTCGCAGCTACTCCTTTTTATTTGTAACGCTGCAAGGTTCCATTTTCAAATTCCAGTGTTTTGCCATTGTAAAACCAAGTTTCGAAACGATTGTCTTTTTTTAGCTCGATTTCTATCGGATCACCAATGGACAAACGGCATTCCACTGTACTCATGCCCGTCTCCAGATCTCCCCGGGAGATAATCTGCCAACGATTTTCTGTGATACCCGGATATTTTTTATGTATATCTTCGAATCCGAAAAAGTCTTCGATATAATTTTCATTTCTGACGATAACATCATATTTCAGATCGGTTTCCAATTCATAGATCGCTCCGTCATTGTCTTTTAATGAAAGAATAGCCAGACTGCCGGGAGGAGATAATCTAATATCTTTGATTTGCAGAACTGTATATCGGGGCAGGTGAACGCGTGATTCGGTCTGCTTGTCTTCAAATGATACGATTCTTTTGGCTGGCAGCACCTTTTTAGGATAAACTGTCATTCCCATATATTTATTTTTCAGGCTTTCGATAGTGCCTAGACTCTTATTGGTGAAACTGAATGCATTTGAGAAATATTTCATTCTTTTTTCTCCTTGAAAATCATTCAGGTCCATGCCGGAGTTTGTTCGTGAGAGGGCAACTTCCAGATAATAAGAATGTCCCTGCGTATCTTTGAATACGATTTTTGCCGGATATGCCTGACTGCCGACTCCGATAGCGGTAATCGTTGCTTCCGTATTGACGGGAATGGCTATATCCCGGTAGCCGGAATAATTGTTGGCATCGTCTATCCGGACACTTTCTGCTTGTATATAGACTGTTTTTCCTACCAACAGCTCTTTAGCAGTATCCACATCCTTCAAATAAACCAATCCGTTGATGCCGGCACGGGGAGCCTTTTCGGAGATCTCCTCCAGCCGCATATTCTTTATCTCATAATAATATTTTCCTCCCTCACATTCGAAGATGAAGCGAGTGGAGTAGTTAGTCCCGTTGGGGATATTCTGAGCTTTCTCTTCAGTTCCCGTGAAAGTGAGTATTTTATGTTTCAGCAGGCTGTTGTCTACCCCTTTCTCGGTCTCGTAGCTGGAAAGGGTGGGAAGGAACATGCTCCGTGGAGATGGAACGAACATAAATTTCATCCCGGGTGTCCATTTGCCCAGCGGTAGCAACGGAAAGTTACTTTTGATAAACTGTTCTTCTTGGCCTACAGGGATTTCCTGTGCAGAAGGAGTAGTGACGATGTAATCACTTTGGGCTATGATAGGAGACGTACCACAGCAAAATAGAATCAAAGACAGGACAATTATTCTCATATTTGTTTACTTTAAGTGAACTATGTAAATTGTTCGTTTGTTGTACATTTACTGGCAAATGTATATATTTTATGTTGCATTGGATGTTATTTCCCAATCTTTTTGATATCTTTGCCCTCGATTTTAACTTAAACGTTATAACAATATGAAGAAAGTATTTGTTTCAATTTGCATTGCTGGTGCAGCACTTGCAATGTCTTCGTGCCGTTCGGTTGAGAAGGCAATCCCCCTGTCATCTATCAATGGTGAATGGAATATCATAGAAGTCAATGGCTCGAAAATCACTCCGGGCGAAAGTACCCCCCTTCCTTTTATCGCTTTTGATACAGCAACTGGTCGTGTGTCCGGCAATAGCGGCTGTAATCGGATGATGGGTAGCTTCGATGTAAATGCGAAGCCGGGAAGTCTTGAACTTACAGGAATGGCTAGTACTCGGATGATGTGTCCGGATATGACTACTGAAAATAATGTATTGAATGCTTTTGCGCAAGTAAAAGGGTATAAAAAGGCAGGTAAGGACAAAGTGTATCTTTGCAATTCGTCCAACCGTCCGGTTGTCGTTCTACAAAAGAAGGAGGCTGATGTGAAACTTTCGGTTTTGAATGGAGAATGGAAAATAAAAGAAGTGAATGGTGAAGCAATTCCTTCCGGAATGGAAAAACAACCTTTCATTGCTTTTGATGTGAAGAAAAAGACAATTCATGGCAATGCCGGATGTAATTTGATTAATGGCGGTTTTGAAACCAGTACCAGTAATGCCAAATCAATTTCTTTCCCGGGAGTAGCAAGTACAATGATGGCTTGTCCGGACATGGAAACAGAAGGTAAGGTGCTGAAAGCTATCAATGAGGTGAAGTCATTCGATGTGTTGTCCAGTGGCGGCATTCGCTTGTATGATGCAAATGGTGCATTGGTCATCGTGCTGGAAAAGTAATAAATAGATCGATCTATATAATAGGATATGCCTGTGTCTCACATGACGACACAGGCATATTTTTTTCCTTTCATCGAACCAGAGCCGTCTGCATTTGTTTAAAGAAACAGTTGCTGACTGGCTTTGAATATGACTATGTCAGCAGTGTTTATTTATTAAAACTGTCTTTTTGGCAGATATTATGTCATGCATTCGTATAATTTCTTTTTGGCACACGGTTTGCTTTTTAGTAAGCGTCCGTTCGCGACGAGGCTCCTTGATAAGAGCCGGAGAAACAACCGGACAAAAAGAAATCAATGAATAAATAATAAATAAAAAAATAACGATCATGGGAAAAATTATTGGTATTGACTTAGGAACTACAAACTCTTGTGTTGCCGTATTCGAAGGTAACGAACCTGTAGTAATTGCAAACAGTGAAGGTAAACGTACGACTCCTTCTGTTGTCGCTTTCGTAGATGGCGGTGAACGTAAGGTGGGTGATCCTGCAAAACGTCAGGCTATTACGAACCCTACACGTACAATCTTCTCTATCAAACGTTTCATGGGTGAAACTTGGGATCAGGTACAGAAGGAGGTAACTCGTGTTCCTTATAAAGTAGTGAAAGGTGATAATAACACTCCGCGTGTTGACATCGACGGACGTCTGTACACTCCGCAGGAAATTTCTGCAATGATTCTTCAGAAAATGAAGAAAACTGCCGAAGACTATCTCGGTCAGGAAGTAACAGAAGCAGTTATCACCGTTCCTGCATATTTTTCCGACTCTCAACGTCAGGCTACTAAGGAAGCCGGACAGATTGCTGGTCTGGAAGTAAAACGTATTGTAAACGAACCGACAGCCGCAGCTCTTGCTTACGGTCTGGATAAGGCTCACAAAGATATGAAGATTGCTGTATTCGACCTTGGTGGTGGTACATTCGATATCTCTATCCTCGAATTTGGTGGTGGTGTGTTTGAAGTACTTTCTACAAATGGTGACACTCACCTGGGTGGTGATGACTTCGACCAGGTAATCATCAATTGGTTGGTACAGGAATTCAAGAACGACGAAGGTGCTGACTTGACTCAGGATCCGATGGCTTTGCAACGTCTGAAAGAAGCTGCTGAAAAAGCTAAGATTGAGCTTTCCTCTTCTACAAGTACAGAAATCAACTTGCCGTATATCATGCCGGTGGGTGGTGTGCCTAAGCACTTGGTGAAGACTTTGACTCGTGCAAAATTCGAATCTTTGGCTCACGAATTGATTCAGGCTTGTCTTGAACCATGTAAGAAGGCAATGAGTGATGCAGGTTTGAACAATGCTGATATTGATGAAGTAATCCTTGTTGGTGGTTCTTCACGTATTCCGGCTGTTCAGAAATTGGTAGAGGATTTCTTCGGCAAGGCTCCTTCTAAAGGTGTGAATCCGGATGAAGTGGTAGCAATTGGTGCTGCTGTACAAGGTGCTGTTTTGACAGACGAAATCAAAGGTGTGGTATTGTTGGATGTTACTCCGTTGTCAATGGGTATCGAAACACTGGGTGGTGTAATGACTAAGTTGATCGATGCTAACACTACCATCCCGGCTCGTAAGAGTGAAACATTCTCTACTGCTGCCGATAACCAGACGGAAGTTACTATCCACGTATTACAGGGAGAACGTCCGATGGCTGCACAGAACAAAACAATCGGTCAGTTCAACTTGACAGGTATTGCTCCGGCTCGTCGTGGTGTTCCTCAAATTGAGGTTACATTTGATATCGATGCCAACGGTATCTTGAAAGTATCTGCAAAAGATAAGGCTACCGGTAAAGAACAGGCTATCCGTATTGAAGCATCCAGCGGTTTGAGCAAGGAAGAAATCGAAAAGATGAAGGCTGAAGCTGAAGCTAATGCTGAAGCAGATAAGAAAGAACGTGAAAAGATCGACAAGCTGAACCAGGCTGACAGCGTAATCTTCTCTACTGAAAATCAGTTGAAGGAATTAGGTGATAAGCTGCCTGCTGATAAGAAAGCTCCGATTGAAGCTGCTTTGCAGAAATTGAAAGATGCTCACAAGGCACAGGATTTGGCTGCTATTGATACTGCTATGGCAGAAATCAATACTGCTTTCCAGGCTGCAAGTGCTGAAATGTATGCACAGAGCGGTGCGCAAGGTGGAGCACAGGCTGGTCCTGATATGAATGGTGCTGCTGGCCAGCAAGATAACAGCAAGCACGGAGATAACGTTCAGGATGCTGACTTCGAGGAAGTGAAATGATTCCGATAAGGAAACAGATAATAAACAATAAGCAAAAGCGTGCAGCTCAATGAGTTGCACGCTTTTTGCGTTTAGGAGTCGGTGAGATTGAGATAATGTTTTTGGCATCCTTCCCAACAGCTATTTGGAATCAATGGTCTAGTGAAGTGGGAAATACACTTATTGTGTTAAAAAAGGCGGCAAAATTTATGGTTCAACCGAGTAACTTCATTACATTTGCGTTATGTATGCAATTATGGCAGATTTGAATCGCATTAAAGTAGTTTTGGAGATTGATGTGCGAGAACTGATAAATAAATCGAAAGAATAAAAGAACAATATGGCAATGAAGATAAATAGCCTTTATACGGCTGCAATTACGGGTGGAGGTTTTTTACTAAATGAGACGCTTGCTCTGCTTCCTCTCTTGCAAAGTGAAGATCGAGAAGAACTTCTCAAAGATGAACGATTGAACAACCGTGTACTGATGATTAATGCTGAAACATCAAGAAAGAAGGCAATCCTAGAGATTAGTCGTCGTTATGATACGATGTCATCTGCTTTCTGGCAGGACTTTTTAGCGATGACTGCCGCAGAGCAGCCTATTGCTCTCTTTTTTGTGATGTTGAAGACGTACAAAATACTTTTTGATTTTCATGTAAACGTGACGATACGTCGTTGGAACAGCGTCGCTAAGTCTGTGAAGAGAGAAGATATCCTCATGGAGTTTAATGAAATATCTGCTCGTGATGCATTTGTTGACTCGTGGAGTGAAGCTACGAAGGACAAAGTGATTAGTGCCTATTTATCTATTTTGCGAAAGATAGGAATTCTTGATAGAACTAACCAATTGCAAGTGCTTGATTGTACCAACTATCCATACTATTTGCAGATTGGCGAATCTTGGTTTTTGGAGGCTTGTTTGTTACAGCCTTATCAAATAGAAAAGATTAAAAACAGTTTGGCATGACGATAAAAGAACTGGATGATAAACTTAATAGTCCCGGATTTCAGGATACTGAGAACGGCGACTTATTCTATAATTTCTTCATCTACCAATATCCGGCAGAGAAGGAATATGATATCCGTAAGCAGATACAGGAGTTCAAACAAAACCTTATCCGTCCTACGAATTATGTGGATGTGCTCACGCTCGACTTGTTTGAAGAGTTCTGTAACTACCTCAATGGACAAAAGTTTCTCAAGTTCGACTCCATGCTGCAATATTTGCTCGAGAAAGAACAGGAGCAGCCCGATACGAGCGATAAGATATTCAGCACATTGGAGCGTCATGCCCATAGTGAGAAGTTCGTGAAATATCTACATGAGCGGATCGTGGCGCATATCACGATTGATGATGAATACCGTCGCCCATACGTGTTTATCTATGGCATCGGCACCATGTATCCTTATCTTCGTGCCAATGAACTTTTGGCAAAGTACGAGGATTACAATGAGACCGGACGCTATAAAATCATTCTCTTTTATCCCGGACATCGGGAACAAAGTTCATTCAAACTCTTTGATACCTTAAATGACCATCATACTTATCGTGCAACCTTTTTAATAAACGAATAAACGATGCAACTACAAGATCTGTATATCAAATCCATTAATCGTCCGGTCAATCCGGCAGTTTCTGCTACCAAGTTCGATAAAGAGACCATTGATATTGAAATCAAGGAATACGTTTTTACCGATGAAATCCTCAATGGACTTTATCGCATTCTGAATGCTATCAAGAACAATAAACCTTACGACCATGTTGGTATTTGGATTGATGGCTACTACGGTTCGGGTAAATCTCACTTCTTAAAGTACCTCGACTACTGCATTACTCCCGAAACTCGCGATGTAGCTTTAGAACGTTTACTTGATGCTGTGAAAGAAATCGATCCTTTCGATGGTAAGCACAACCTTCAGTTTGAGTTTTCACAGGTTCAAGATATTGCTTCGTGGCTCAAGACTGCCACCATCGATACCTGTATCTTCAACCTCGAAACCTCCTACAATGCGGCTACCGACAAAAAGAAGGCTTTTTTGCAGGTGTTTTGGGATGAGTTTAACGGCAAACGTGGACTGAACAAGTTTAACCTCACCTTAGCACAGCTTTTGGAAAAACCGCTGATGGAGCGTGGGCTGTTGGAACAATTTAAGGAGGTGATTGCCGAGATGGGTGGCGATTGGAACAATCCCAGCGAGGCTGCCGATTTGGTGGATCAAGCCTTGGAGATGGTTGTAGATGCCGCTTGTGAACTCAATCCGCAGTTTGACCGCAACTCCCTATACAATCATATCGACAAGCGCGACTATGCCATCAGCATCGACCGCTTCGGCATGGAGCTGGCAGACTATATCAAAGACAAAGGCGAAGATTATCGCTTGATATTGCTTGCCGATGAGGTGAGCCAGTTTATCAATAAGGAACGCGACCGTTACTTGAATCTGCAAGAGATTATCACCAAGCTCTCTGAATCCTGTCACAATCAAGTGTGGGTGGCTTGTACAGCCCAACAGGACCTCAGCGAGATTATGGATGACTGTAATATTGGTGAAGAAAAAGACAAGGAAGGAAAGATTAAAGGTCGTTTTGAAGTGAAAGTATCACTCAAAGGCACGCAGCCCGAAGTGATTACACAGAAGCGTATTTTGGAAAAGAAGCCAGAGGTGAAAACCTATTTAGCTGCCATGTACGAGCAGCAGCAAGGAGCCTTCAGTCTCCAGTTTAAGTTACCAAATGCGTATAAGAGCTACGATACGGAGACTGACTTTATCGACTTTTACCCCTTTGTTCCTTATCAGTTTAAGCTCATCATGCAGGTGTTCGACTCTTTCCTTGCTTTGGGGTATGTGGCTAAGGAGGTGAAAGGTAACGAACGAAGCATCATCAAGGTGATTCACACTACGGCTAAGGCTCCCAACAATGCTCAGGCCGAAGTAGGTAAGTTCGTTTCGTTTGATGAACTTTACAACAATATGTTCGAGGAGGGTTTGCAGGCTCGTGGACAGAAGGCTGTGGATAATGCTATCCGCATTGCCCGTACCTATACTGACCCGAAATTGGCTGTACGTGTAGCCAATGTCCTCTTTATGGTTTGCAATATTTCGCAAACTGACCAACTAGTTTTCCCGGCAACGCTCGACAATATCACCACGTTGCTGATTAACGATATGACCACGCCTCGCCTCAATCTGAAGAATGAGGTAGAAAAGGTGGTCGATTTCCTTTGCGACAACAACATCATCCGTCGTGAACAAGGCCGTCAGGGTGCGCCCGACTTCTTCTCGTTCTATAGCGAAGAGGAAATGAAGGTAGCCGAGCTGATTAAAAGTCAGACTGCTGATAACAACCTACAAGCCGGTGAACTGAAAGAAATCTTCAATCGCTACTTGAAAGGATTGAAGAACAAGGAACAATATAAAACTCGTTCGTTTGCCGTGGGAATGACCATCAATCAGCGCAACTATCTCAGTAATAACCCCGATGTAGTGCTAGAATTTATGATGGATGACGACTATGATGCACCTGAACAACTTGCTCTGCAAAACCAGACCAATCGGTTGGTGTATTATGTGGGGCCACAGTTCCGTGCCAATGCTCGTTTGCGCAACAACTTCTATTGGTATTGCAAGGTGCAGAGCTATATGACCGCCAACCCTGCTACCAGCGACGAGAATGCTGCTGTGCGCGAAGAATTTAAAAAGCGTGCCAGCGAAGTGATGACTGGCATCATTGAGAGAGAGTTCCAAAAGATTCTCGACACCTGTCCTCTAGTAAGTGGTCTCTCTGTGATTGATGATGTAGAGTTGGGTAATAAAAAAGGGAATGACCGCTACTTGGCTGCTATAGAGAAGCATCTCTCCGGTATCTATACCAAAGCAGGACTGGTAGATTTACCGCAAATTCCCCGAAACAGTGATAAACTCAAGATAGCTATCCTTCGTCCCGTGAATCCGGGTGATTACGAGGGATTAAATGACTCGCTTACCGAAGCAGAACATGAGGTGGAAATTTACCTCAACAAGCAATACGAGGAGTTGAATGTGGGTGATGTGGTAGCCAAGTTCTCTAAAGCTCCGTTCGGTTGGGATGGCATTTGTACTCTTTATGTAGTGAACGAACTTGTACGCCGGCATAGGCGTGACTATAGTTATAGCAATAATCCCAATGTGGAGGTGAGTATTGTAGCAAACCGTTTGCTGAGCGAAACCAACAAGTTTACCATTCGTCCGGCTATAACCATTTCGTCCGAGGTGATTAATGGTTTCATTGCCGCTTGGAAGAACATCTTTGGTGTGAGCGAATCTTTCTCCACTACCGATAGTACACAACTATTCCGTCTCAGTCGAGAGAAAGAGAATGTGCGAAGTGTGGAGAATGTAGTAGCACGCTACAAGCAGCTCTACAAGGATAATGCCGCATACTCTTTCAGTGCGCCGCTCGACGAGATGGTGACTTTGCTCGAAGGTTGGCTTGCCGAGCGCGATCCGTTGAAGTATTTCCGTCGTGTGATTGACGAACAGCAGCAGGCGCGCACCCTCTTCGATACTTGTAAAGAAGTCGTGCAGTTTGTCCAAGACCAAATGGGTAATTATAAGGATGTGCTCCACTTTGTACGCGATAATCGGGATAATTTTAGCTTCGTACCTATTGAGCTTCACGAGGCAGTTACGCAGTTGATGGGAATAGAGAATGCAGCATGGCCTATCGGTATACGTACTTATATGAAGCTTCGCAACACTCTTGCCGGAGCTATCGATGCTAAGCGAACAGAACTTCGCAAACAAATTGCTGAGGAATATGCCAAAACGTATGCTCAGTTGGAACAAGGCTGTAAGGAAAATGAGGTATCGACTTCTATTCTTTCAGATCAAGAGGTTATAGTAAAACTCAAAACACAACCGGATAGCATTCCTGTGTTGCAGACCAACCTTGATACCAATGCATTCTTTGCTGAGCAAACGGCGAAGATATTGGCTGCAAAACCGAAGCCTAAACCTACGGTTGGTGATGACAAAAACAAGAAGGAGGAAATTCCTGCTAAGAAGTATCCTACACAGGTAGCTTTGAGTACTCGTACTACTTTACCTATTGGCTCAGAGGCTGATGTGGATAAGTATTTGGCACAACTCAAGAAGCAGCTAATGGCACATATTGACAAAGGCGAGACGGTAATGATTATCAAATAATGAAATGAAGGAATAAGATAGATGGATACCAATAGATTAAAGAAATTTGCTATTGAAGCACGCAATATATTAAAAGCGGGTATTGCCGCCAAACTCACCAGCTTGGGCTTCGACAACAAAGGCGAAGTGGCTGAGAATTTACGTCCGCAACTCTTGCAGGGCGGTACGCTTTGGAACGGACGGACTCTTTCCGAAGGATTCTTTCACCAATGGATGCGCCTCTACGAGGAGGTGCAGGCTAAAGGTGTGAATGAGGTGTACGAGCAAGCAGCTTACACATGGTTTAATCGTCTGGTAGCCATTCGTATCTTACAGAAGAACGGACTTTGCGAACCGGTAAGTACATATGCCGACTCTGCACATACCCCGCAGATTGTAAACCAAGCCCGGCAAGGGCTCTTCCCACCAATGGAGGAGGCGAGCAAACGTCACCTCTTGGAACTCCTTGATGACGATACGAAAGTTACTGAACAGTTTGCTGTGCTTTTGGTGGCATGGTGCCATGCCAATCCTATCCTGCAACGCTGCTTTGGCACTATGGAGGACTATACTGAACTGTTGCTTCCCGCCAATATTTTGGCGGAGAATGGTTTTATCGATCTCTTAAACCACACCGAGTTTATTACCGACGAAGAGTTTCGCTCGCCGGAACTGATTGGCTGGCTCTACCAATTCTACATCAGTGAGCGCAAAGATGAGGTATTTGCCAAGAAAGGCAAGTTTGAAGCTGATGAGATTCCTGCCGCCACGCAGATTTTTACGCCTAACTGGATTGTGAAGTACATGGTGCAGAATACGGTGGGACGCATCTATCTCGATAACAATCCCTATACCACTTTGGCTTATAAGGAGAAATGGCAATACCTCGTGGAGCCTGCAGAGCCGACCCCTGCTGAAGCTATTCTTCATTACAATGAACTGACCGATCTGAAAGTAGCTGATCTTGCTTGTGGTTCGGGGCATATTCTTAATGAGTGCTTTGATTTACTCTACGATCTTTATATTACTGAAGGTTATACACGTGTTGAAGCCATAACACATATCTTCCGAGATAACCTCACGGGCATCGATCTCGATCCTCGTGCACAGCAACTTTCGCTCTTTGCATTGACGCTGAAGGCTTGCCAACGTGACCATAGCTTTGCAGATGCACATTGCTTGCCACGGGTGCTGACGATGCCGAAGGTGCAATTGCCATTGCCTACTGATACTCGATTAGCGGTAGAGATTGATGCTGTCAATACTTTGTTGAAGGATGCTGAGTCTTTAGGTAGTATTATGAAGTTTGATCTAACACCTGCTGCTCGGGAATGGGTGGTTTCTTTAGTTGCTGAGAATGAGGCGGCTGCTTTGGTTATAGCGTTGACAGAGCGGTATGATGCGTTGGTGATGAATCCGCCGTATATGGGGGGAGGTAATATGAATGAGGCGTTGAGTAAATATGTGAAGAAGAATTATGAGGATGGAAAAACCGACCTTTTCTCTGTGTTTATGGAGGTTGCCATTGAACGACTAAAAGTACACGGTCTTTATGGCATGATTAATATGTAGAGCTGGATGTTTCTTTCTTCGTTCGAGAAACTTCGCAAGACTTTGCTCGACAATTATCATATTGAGAATATGCTTCACCTTGGTCCTCGTACTTTTGACGAGCTGAGTGGGGAAGTGGTGCAGAACACGGCTTTCGTAGTAGCAAAGCATAGTTCTTCTAGCCAAGGAGGAACGTATTTTCGTTTGGTGGATGGTAAGTGCTGTGCGGATAAGAAACAGATGTTCTTGCATGCTGCTGAGCTAGAGGCTAAGATATACTACCCCAATGTACCGCAGGCCAACTTTGAGAAGATTCCGGGATGCCCGATTGGATACTGGGTTTCTGAAAAAATTTTGACCCGCTTCGCGAGAAATCTCGCATTGTCTGCCGTTGCTAAACCCTGCGTTGGTTTGCAAACGGCAGACAATGCGAGATTTCTCAGATATTGGCATGAAGTCAATCTTGAAAAGATTGGCTTTGGAATGAAATCGGCTGAGGAAGCAAAAGAGTCGGGACTGAAGTGGTTCCCATATAATAAAGGTGGCAATCAAAGAAGATGGTACGGCAATCAAACTCATGTAGTTAATTGGGAAAACGATGGGGAAGAGATTAAATCTTTTAAAGGTGCTGTTATAAGAAATCCTGATTGCTATTTTAAATCAAGTTTGAGTTGGTCTGACATTTCGTCTACTTCAAATTCATTTAAAGTATATCCCGATGGATTCATCTTTGATGTTTGTGGTATGAGTTGTTTTAACATTCCAAATAGAATAAATCTTCTTGGAGTGCTAAATACAAAGTTTATAGCTGTTGTAGCTAAGATATTAAATCCAACAATGCATTTTCAGATTGGAGATTTCAAGAAACTTCCCTATTTGAAGATTGATAAAGATGGTTTTAACAACCTTGTTTCTCAAAACATCGCAATCAGTAAGCTCGACTGGGACTCCCATGAAACTTCATGGGACTTTCAGCAGAATGAACTTATTTCTCTTATAGATTTGACCGAACAAGACCTTACAACAGAGTCAGTGACTGCCTTGTGCAGTACTACTGCACAAGGTAATGCAGTAATACAGCAAACCGATGAAAGCCCACATGCAATCAAATTGCAAGACCTTGTGGAGCGTTATCACCAGAAGTGGAATACCCTTTTTATGCAACTCCATTCCAATGAAGAAGAACTCAACCGCCAGTTCATCGACATCTATGGCTTACAAGACGAACTTACCCCCGACGTATCTTTGAATGAAATCACCATCCTGCAACAAGAAGAAGTGAGCATTGAGGGGAATGCTTTGAAGTGGCACGATGAAGTAATATTGAAGCAACTCCTCAGTTATGCTGTAGGAGTATGGATGGGGCGCTATCGTCTCGACAAGCCCGGTTTGCATATAGCTCACCCCCACCCAATAGTCGATGAATTAGTTCCTTATACCTATAACGGTCACACCATCGAGATAGATGATGACGGCATTTTCCCCTTAATGGCTGCCGATAGTGGCTTCACCGATAATGCCTGCCTACGTACTGCTCAATTCGTGAGCGATGTGTTTGGTGCGGAGCATCAGGTGGAGAACCTCAACTACATTGAGCATACTCTCGGTAAAACCATCGAGCTGTATTGGCAGAAGGACTTCTGGAAAGACCATAAGAAGATGTATCAGAATCGTCCCATTTATTGGCTGTTTGCGAGCAAAAAAGGCACTTTCCAATGCATTGCCTACCTGCATCGCATGACACCTTATACCCCCGAACGTATCCGCAGTAAATATCTTCTGCCCTTCATTGAAACGCTCAGTCGCAAGATTGCCGATCTCACAACTCGCGCTGTCGACCTCAGCACCGCCGAACGTAAGAAGCTTGACATATTGAATAAGCAGCTCGAGGAGTGCCGTGAATATCATGACCGTCTCGCTGTAGTAGCCGAACAAGTTATCCCTCTTGATCTTGACGATGGTGTGGTGGTTAACTATGCTAAGCTAGGTGATGTTGTGGCAAAGTTGAAATAAAATAAGAATATGGCAAACGAAGTAGAACGGCTTATTAGATATATAAGGAAAGAAGATGTAGCTTTTTTCATCGGTTCCGGCTTTTCAATAAAGGCTGGGGCTCCTTCTGTATGGAAACTGATTGAAGCTCTCAATATGGTAGTAAATACGGATTTGACTAAAGAGGCTTCCTCAACCCTAAGAAGTATTACTGAAACTTTTATAGAGAAGTATGGTGATAGGCAAGAGCTTCTCACTATTCTAAAAGATTTGTTCTCTTTTAAGCCGAAAGATACTTCAGATCAGCAAATGTTGGTAAGGATACCTCATATACATACTATATTTACAACGAATTATGATACGTTGTTAGAAGATACCTATCCCAAAGAAGATAGAGAAGTTATTACTAGCAACACTGGATGTGCGTTTACATCCAATGTGTCTGTTTATATATACAAAGTACATGGTGACATTAACACATTAAATGATCCTGATAGGATAGTCATTACAGATAGCGATTATAAGGAATACTTTACGAATAAGCAATTTGAGTTCATTTGGAAAGAACTTCAGAATGCTTTCGTAAAGAAGCATGTTGTGTTTATAGGTTATAGCCTTGAAGACGATAATATTCTTGAGATTATTAAGACGGTACGTGATTGTATTGGGCAAAACATGAAGCAACCATTCGTAATTGCTCCAGAATTTAATGACGACAAGAAGGCTAGACTCAAAGCTAATCGAATCAACTATATTGACTCTAAAGCTGAATATATTTTGGAGGCAATCCTGGCCTCTCTTAATGACAATATCGTATCTGATTTTCGACAAAAAAAGGTTTGCAAAGAAACTTATGATCGCTTCTGTGAGATTAATGCAGGTTTATATTCTACTACAACCAATAAAGGTAAAGAGAATTCTATTGATGATATTCACGTAAAAGAAGGTAAAGAAAGACAAGACAATATTAATTTCAAGGTACCTTTTAACGTACGTGAAATTATAGAACAAGGCAGTTTTAATGATTGTATTAAAATAAATGGTACAAATGTATCTATACCTGCATATGGAATTATGGCTTCTGAGATGCAAGAGTTTGAATATCGGATAAATGGAATCCGCCTTTCTACAAAAGATGATATTACCAAACTCCTTATTATGCCTTCGTTGGAACAGAGATCTGTTTGCCTCAAAATGCCTTCTATTGGATTTGTAGAAAAAGTTATGTCGTATCAATATCTTGAAAATCATAAAATACATATTGATATTGAAACACCTATCTATATTCTAAAAACATCAATTATGCAAAATAGTAGTAATAAGTATACGATGAACATTGATGTTGATTTTCACGGTACATACAAGAGTAATGAAGAAGCTATCAAGTGGATTGAAATGCTAATAGGTCTTTATTCTCATAAAGAATTAAAGATAAATGGATTTGGAATTACTGTTGAAAAAATGGAAGCTACTGTTGCTGTTTTTGAGTTGTATAAGGAATATTATCAGACTATCAAAAGCATAGAATGTGAAACAAAAATCAACTTTGATTATTATAATAATTACGCAGAAGAAAATCTGCGATATGCAAAATATATTCTTCATTATTATAATGGCACAAATTTTTCCACTAAATTGCATAATGCCTGTGTAACGTTTACTATTGATAGTCGTGACGAAACCAACATTTCTATTGATAAATTCAAAAATGATAAATTTGTCATTGTAGAAAGCAAACTATTAGGTGATATTAAACTAAATGGGCAAACTTTCACTATACCATACGTAAACACTGTGTTTATGAATTGCCTCGCAAAAGAAGTAAGAACTATTGATGAATATCACTATGAGATTGTGATGGAAGATCAAGAGGCAGCGTACGTAACTTGGTGCTCGGATAAACAACCTGAGCAAGAGAATAATATGTTATATTTAAGTAATAAGAGAGTAAGCTGATTAAGAGGAGAATTATGACTACAGAAGATATACAGAAACTCAGAGACCTCGGCGAAGTGAGTAAGGTGCAGTTCAAAGAACGTATCTTGGATAAATATGATATAGGCTGCGAGCTGGTTGCCATGAGTAATGCTCGCGGAGGGCAACTTGTCATTGGTATCAATGACAAGACAGGAGCTTTTAATCCGTTGTCGTATGCCGAAGTGCAGGAAACCACCAATTTGCTGAGCAATATGACTTCGGAGAATGTGGTGCCCAATATCCTGCTTGAGATAGATACGGTCAGCGTTGAAGGTGGCAGTGTAGTGATAGCTACTATTAAGGAAGGAATTAACAAGCCCTACCATGATAATAAAGGTATCGTGTGGAGTAACTATTCAGCGGTAGGGCTGCACCCTTAATCCACGATTGAAATATACTGCAAAAAGACCTATAAAAAGCCAAAAC
>PPYE01539953.1_pt1 | contig 22725 bp, 27 predicted proteins | sample 1559881 | NCBI WGS metagenome assembly PPYE01 (sample SAMN08240022, study PRJNA423297) | Human gut metagenome, whole genome shotgun sequencing project.
TGAGTCAGCGCACCGAAAGAAATGAAATCCACTCCTGCCTGCGCATAAGGCAACATAGTATCGTAAGTAATACCACCGGAAGACTCGGTTTCGCAACGACCTCCTACTATCTCTACAGCCTTACGAGTATCTTCAGGTGTAAAGTTATCAAACATAATACGATCCACACCTTCTGCCAACGCCTGATTCAATTCGTCAAAGTTACGCACTTCCAATTCAATCTTCAAGTTCTTACCCTTTGCCTTACAATATTCTTTGGCACGGGACACCGCATTGTGTATGCCGCCTGCGAAATCTACATGGTTGTCTTTCAGCAGAATCATATCAAACAAACCGATACGGTGATTGCATCCTCCTCCTATCTTTACAGCCATCTTCTCCATGATACGCATACCCGGAGTTGTCTTACGGGTATCAAGTACACGAGTTTTCGTACCTTCCAGTTTCTTCACATATTTATTGGTCATAGTAGCAATGCCACTCATGCGTTGCATGATATTCAGCATCAAGCGTTCTGTCTGAAGAAGTGACTGAACTTTACCTTCCACCACCATAGCCACATCACCCGGTTTCACGTGAGTTCCATCTTGAATGAACACCTCCACCTTCATTGTGGGATCAAAACGGCGAAATACTTCTTTAGCCACTTCAATGCCTGCTAAAATACCTTCTTCCTTAATCAACAACTTTGATTTTCCCATTGCATCTGCGGGAATACATGACAAGGTAGTATGATCCCCATCACCTATATCTTCAGCAAAAGACAGGTCTATCAGTCTGTCTATTAAGTCTTTTACTACTAATTCGTCCATAATGTTATCGTTTTTTTATGAATTGATAGGCAAAGGTAGAGATTTTCCGTATTTTTGCAAAGTAAACCAGAAAAGAACGTATGAAATTTACATTATTAGTAGTAGGACGCACTGTCGAAAAACATTATATCACCGCTATCAATGATTATGTGGAACGTACCAGGCACTTCATTTCTTTCGATATGGAAGTCATCCCCGAACTCAAGAACACCAAAAACCTGAGTATGGAGCAACAAAAAGAGAAGGAAGGAGAACTAATTCTGAAAGCTTTGTTGCCGGGCGATGTAGTGGTTTTATTGGATGAACATGGAAAAGAATTCCGTTCCGTAGAATTTGCCAACTGGATAGAACGCAAAATGCACACTGTAAACAAACGGTTAGTATTCATCATTGGGGGACCATACGGATTTGCACCCAAAATATATGATGCAGCCCAAGAAAAGATCTCATTATCCAAGATGACCTTCTCACATCAAATGATACGCCTTATTTTCGTAGAACAGCTATACCGGGCGATGACTATATTGAATAACGGTCCTTATCATCATGAATAGAAATATATAGCGGTTAGTGATTAACACCTGCGGCATAATAGCGCAGTCCATTCATCACTAACCACTAATTCTCTCCCTATTTTCCAATTTCAAAGTCCACACACACTGGTAAATGGTCGCTATAGCCACCATGATATTTCTTTCCCCAGTAGGTACGTGATGGGATATCACCACCATATTTTTCATCCTCTTCCAATAGGAACGGATATTTTAAAATCTGTGCCTTATCATATGAAGTGCGCATACTATCATGCCCTTGTAACAAAAAACCGGAAACAATCAGCTGATCAAGTACGCCCCACTCACCTCGATAACGATAGGTTCCCTCCTTACGCCCGTCCATCAGATTATACAGTTTCTTAGCCTGTACTTCACCTTTCGGAGCCACGGCACCCAATACTTTAGCTATCGAATTATTAGTGGGATAATCATTAAAATCACCCATTATCATCACATTGGGATGCTGGCGAAGGTTCATGATGGAATCTGCCGCTATGTTCAATATCTGTGCAGTGAAAAGACGATAAGGCTCACTTTTTTCCTCACCACCGGCACGAGACGGCATATGGCACACAAACACGTCCAAAGTATCACCTGATGCTACCTGCCCCATCACATGAAGGATATCACGTGTAGGGCGGCGTTCCATCTCCTTATAAGGAACAGAAAGGCTGTTTTTGCCCAGCAACTTAAAACTTCCTCGCTGATAAAGCAACGCCACGTCAATACCACGCTCATCAGGAGAATCAGTCATGACATAACGATAATCTGCCTCGCGTAATGGCGAGTTTTCTGTCAGATCTTTCAAGCAATGATCATTTTCCACTTCACAAAGCCCCACCAAATCGGGAACATTTTCCTCACCGGTGGCAATAATAACCTTAGCTATCTTAGCCAATTTATCATGATAGCGCGCTTGTGTCCATCCTTTCGGAGCATCTGGCAAAAATTCATAATCATTTTTCAACGTGTCGTGCTGACAATCGAACAAATTCTCTACATTATAGAACATTACCCGAAACGGTTCCTGTGCATACGTCACCCCTACCAGGTAGCACAAACAAAGAAATAAAATTGTTTTCTTCATATAAATTATTTTGTCGGTATATTAACCAATACATCCAGCAAATGACGCCAGAATTTATCTACAGTAGGTATCAGCATACGCTCATCAGGTGAATGAACACCACGCAGAGTAGGTCCAAAAGAAACCATATCCAGTGACGGATATTTCTCAAGGAACAAACCACACTCCAATCCGGCATGAATTGCCTTTACTTTAGGTTCCACACCAAAAAGTTTTTTATAGCTATCTACCGCAACTTTCAAAACTGGAGAATCCGTATTCGGCTTCCACCCTGGATAGCCTTCACCAGTTGTTACTTCAGCACCTCCCAAAAGAAAAGCAGAACGGATCATCTCGGACATATCCTTGCGTGATGAAAGAATGGAGCTGCGCTGGCTAGTCACTATTTTAATCTTGTTTCCCTCTACCTGTTTGATGGAAGCAAGATTAGACGAAGTTTCTACTAATCCCGGAATATCCTGACTCATGGCATACACTCCATTGTGCACAGCGTAAACAGCTCTCAGAAGGTGTCCGGCAGTAGTCATATCTATCGCTTCCTTACAAGGGGATTCAGAAGAGAGTTCGGTTCTCAAGTTCGGTTCTGTCGCAGCATATTCATTCTCCAGTTCTGCGGTATAGATATTCAAATCTACACGAACCGATTCCTTATCCTTCATAGGTACCGCACATAATGCCTGTGCCTCACGAGGTATGGCATTATGCAGGTTTCCGCCATCAATCTCACATAAATATAAAATATATTTAGAAACCAACTGGGTCAGAAAACGATTCAGCAGCTTATTGGCATTCGCTCTACCTTTATTAATATCATCACCGGAGTGCCCACCAGTCAATCCCTTGACCGCCACACGGAAATAGAAATAATCCTGTGGGGCAGAAACAGGCTGATAAGTAAATTCCGCTGTAGTATTTGCCCCACCGGCACAGCCGATAAATAATTCTCCTTCATCTTCCGAGTCCAAATTAATCAGAATATCACCAGTCATAAACCCTGGCTTCAATGCAAAAGCACCTGTCAATCCAGTTTCTTCATCCACCGTGAAAAGACACTCTCCAAACCATGTTCTCTACCGAAGGCTTTCAAATAAGCAATTATTTTCTCCTCTCTTTTAGAGGGACGGGGTACCTTACATATCTCTTCAAAATAATAAAAGACAGATGCAGGCTTTAAATTCTTTTCATTCATAATCATGTCGTTTAGGCAAATTCAGTTTCCAAATTTGCAAAAAATAGTTAAATAATTCTCTTAAATAGGACACTTCCTCTTTTTTAATGAAAAAAGAGAAAGCTAAATCATTGCAAAATTCTATATTTGCTATGCAAATTTAGTCCGCAGACACGAAATGCTTCAATAAATTTGGCATTTCCCTTGCCTTACACTAACTTTGCACCACAAAAATAATAGAAATGCTTGATACTATCCTTATAACTGTGTTAATAGTTGCTATCTGTATAGCATTATTGTCTATCGGAATCTTTCTAAAAGGAAAGTTTCCAAACACGCATGTAAGCGGTAATAAGGCACTCCGTAAAAAAGGAATAGGCTGTGTGCAATCACAAGATCGTGAAGCACGCAAACCTAATAAAAATGCCATAGCCGAAATTGAAAAGCAAAGCAAAACGGATAATAATTAATAAACAATACGTGAAAAAGATTATGAAAAGAACAAATTTCATCCTGAATGGATTTCTAGCGCTAGCCATCGTGTTAGTGTTCGCACAATGTAGCGACAAAAACAACAACGCTGCAACTTCTTCCGCTGCTCCGGCTGCCGGCGTTGCAGGTTCCTCAAACATGAAAATAGCTTATGTGGAAATCGATTCACTGTTGACTAAGTACAATTTCTGGAATGACTTAAATGAAGTGATGATACAGAAAGAAGAAAATATCCGCACTACTTTAAATGAAAAAGCAAAGAAGCTGGATGCTGATGCTAAAGAATTCCAACGCAAACTGGAAAATAATGGCTTTGCTACACGTGAACGTGCTGAACAAGAACAGATGAGACTGATGAAACAACAACAAGAACTGCAGGCACTCCAACAGAAACTAAGCGACGAGCTAGCTTCTGAAAACCAAAAGAACAGCTTGCAGTTACGTGATTCTATCAATTCATTCTTGAAAATTTATAATCAGAACAAAGGATATGATCTGATTATCAGCAATACAGGATTTGACAACTTGCTATACGCTAATCCGGCATACAACATCACACAAGAAATCATTGACGGACTGAATGCACGTTATACTCCCTCTTCTGTAAAAAAATAATAGTTCATCAACCTTATATATGCAAAGCCGGAACAGTCTACTGTTCCGGCTTTACTTTTAAACAAAAAGCACCCTATAAACGTTTTTATTATAATAAAAATAACGAAAGGAGAACATTATGGAAAGATTTGAAGATTTAATCACCTCAAACATCCCTGTATTAGTTGATTTTTTTGCTGAATGGTGCGGACCTTGCAAAGCCATGAAACCTATTTTAGAAGAATTAAAAGGAATAAAAGGGGAAAAAGTAAGAATTGTCAAGGTAGATGTAGACAAACATAAAGAAATTGCTGCATACTATCAGATTCAGTCAGTTCCCACACTAATGATTTTTAAAGACGGTAAGCAATTGTGGCGACAAAGCGGTGTAATGCGTGCCAATGATTTAAGCACTATTCTAGCCCAATATGAGTAAAATATGAAGAAAACAATCACATGTATTCTATTAACTGCCGGATTAACGGGATATCTCAGTGCCCAAACTCCTGTCCAGGATAAGTCAGATAAAAATTCAGGAAAAGTCATACGTATGGACAAACAAATGTTCTTGGATAATATATTTGACTACACTTCCGGTTCCACTAACTGGAAATACAAAGGAGAGAAACCGGCAGTTATTGATTTTTACGCCACATGGTGTGGTCCCTGCCGTATGGTTGCCCCTCTGCTAAAAAGTCTGGCCAAAGAATACAAAGATCGTTGTACAAACCTTCAAAACCTTTGCCGTGACGAGCTTCGTCCTTAGCCATTTCGTGAACTGTATCGTGAATAGCATCCAAGTTCAAAGCTTTTGCACGAGTAGCAATGCGTTTCTTGTCAGCACAAGCACCTGACTCAGCATTCATTCTCTTTTCCAAGTTAGTCTTTGTATCCCATACACAGTCACCCAGCAACTCAGCAAACTTAGCAGCATGTTCTGCTTCTTCCCAAGCATAACGTTTGAAAGCTTCAGCAACTTCAGGATAACCTTCGCGGTCTGCCTGACGGCTCATTGCCAAATACATACCAACTTCTGTACATTCACCCATGAAATGATTGTTCAAATCCTTAATCATTTCTTCATCACAACCTTTTGCTACGCCGATAACGTGTTGGTCTGCAAATTCCAATCCACCTTCTGTTTCTACCATTTCGTTAAACTTAGAAGCAGGCGCTTTACACAACGGACATTTTTCAGGAGCTGCATCACCTTCATGAATATAACCACAAACTGTACAAATAAACTTTTTCATAATTTCTTTTTTTATTAGTTAGTCAATATTTTATTTATTAGTTAGTCATTTACTCTCTATCCTTTTTAACTTCTTTCTTAATCTTCTTTAGAACAAGCAGGGCATATACCTTTATAATATTGGTGAATTTCATCCACTTTGAATCCATTCATATCAATTTGCTCTACTTTTTTCACTTCATTACTATAGGGTAAATCGAATATTTTACCACATTTCTTGCAAAGGAAATGAGCATGCAGGGAAGTATCGCCGTCAAAACACGCATTCTTTTCATCAATTGTAAGCATTAAAGCTGCTCCATGCTCGACAAAGAGTTTCAGTGTATTATACACTGTAGTCTTGGACAAGGTTGGAATATCCTTACATAGCGCCAAATAAATCTCATCGATAGAAGGATGAGTTTTATGAGCCAACAAATAATCCATAATAGCTATGCGCTGTACGGACGGCTTAATGTTATAACTGATAAGATAATCGTAACTCTTCATATATTCCCTTTTTGTAACTATTACAATTTTATTTCATATGCAAAGATAGATAGTTATTCGCAACAAACAAATAAATCACGCACTTTTTTTTATTTTTTTTATTTAGAGGTATAAATCGGGAAAGAATGATTAATTTTGCAGGTATATATATATAATAATAGGTATAATATGAAATACGGTTTTGTAAGAGTGGCGGCTGCCATTCCGATAGTGAAAGTGGCTGACTGCAAATTTAATGCACAACAGATTGAAACTCAAATTGCCATAGCAGACGGGAAAGGAGTACAAATTATCATTTTCCCCGAACTAAGTATTACAGGGTATACTTGCGCCGACTTGTTCGGTCAGTCTTTACTGTTGGAAGAAGCAGAAATGGCTTTAATGCAAATTATGAATAATACCCGACAAATGGATATCATCTCTATTATAGGGATGCCTGTGGTTATGAATTCCACGCTGCTGAACAGTGCTGTTGTTTTCCAAAAAGGGAAAATACTGGGTATTGTTCCTAAAACATATTTACCTAATTATAAAGAGTTCTATGAACAACGCTGGTTTACCTCTGCTCTGAACCACCCGGATGCCAATGTACGCCTCTGTGGACAAAATGTACCGGTCAGCGCCAACCTGCTTTTCGACACTCCGGAAACTTGCTTTGGCATTGAAATCTGCGAAGACATGTGGGCCCCCATTCCGCCCAGTTCCGCATTAGCACTGAAAGGAGCGGAAATCATTTTCAACATGTCTGCCGACAATGAAGGAATAAGCAAGCATAATTATGTCCGTTCATTAGTCAGTCAACAATCAGCACGCTGTCTGGCAGGATATGTATTCAGTTCATCCGGTTTCGGCGAATCAACCACAGACGTTGTTTTTGCAGGCAACGGACTGATATATGAAAACGGCACGTTACTTGCCGAGTCTGAACGTTTCTCATTCAAGGAACAATTGGTCATCAGTGAAATAGACGTGGAGCGTCTTCGTGGTGAACGGTTGACCAATACCACTTTTGCCGCCAATATCGGCAACTGCCCGGGACGTCCCGCCATCCACATCAGTACAGAATTTGTCAACACACGCGATCTTAGTCTGACGCGCAGTATAGAAGCTCATCCTTTTGTTCCTCAAGGCAAAGAATTGGATGAACGCTGTGAAGAAATCTTCGCTATCCAAATAGCAGGACTAGCCAAACGTCTGGTACACACTCACTGCAAGACTGTAGTAGTCGGTATTTCCGGTGGTCTGGATTCCACCTTGGCACTTTTGGTCTGTGCCAAGACTTTCGATAAATTGGATCTGCCACGAAAAGGTATCATCGGCATCACCATGCCTGGTTTCGGTACTACCGACCGTACTTATAACAATGCTCTCCATCTGATGGCTTCACTAGGTGTTACCATTAAAGAAATCAGCATAAAGGAATCCTGCATCCAACACTTTAACGATATTAACCACGACATGACCGTACACGATGTAACCTACGAAAACAGCCAGGCACGCGAACGGACTCAAATTCTGATGGATGTCGCCAACCAATTGGGCGGTCTTGTCATTGGTACGGGAGACCTTTCAGAACTTGCCCTAGGCTGGGCCACCTACAATGGCGACCATATGTCTATGTACGGAGTCAATGGAAGCATTCCCAAAACACTGGTCAAATACCTGGTAAATTGGGTGGCTTTGAATGGCATGGATAATGAATCACGTATTACCCTGCTCGATATTGTAGACACTCCTATCAGTCCCGAACTGATTCCTGCTGATGAAAACGGCAATATAAAACAAAAGACAGAAGATTTGGTAGGACCATACGAACTGCATGATTTCTTCCTTTATCAATTCCTACGTTTCGGTTTTCGTCCCGCCAAGATATTCTTCCTGGCAAGTATCGCTTTTCGTGATACATACGATGAGGAAACAATCAAAAAATGGCTTACTATATTCTGCCGCCGTTTCTTTCAACAACAATTCAAACGCTCTTGCCTGCCCGATGGTCCCAAAGTGGGATCTGTATCACTCAGTCCCCGAGGTGACTGGCGTATGCCGAGCGATGCCAGTGCAGCTTCATGGCTGAAAGAATGCGAAGAGCTATAAACCACATAAAAAAGTAAGTCGGCTTCAAAGACAAAGTAACTTAACTTAGTTGGGCGAGTAAGTTAAGTTACTTTGTCTTTGAAGCCGACTTAAATACATCCCTTGCTTGAGGGTACTTCAAAATGGTAAATATCTCTTCGCACAGCCATCTTTATGGCACGAGCCAAAGCTTTGAAAATACCTTCTATTTTATGATGCTCATTCTGCCCCTCGGCTTTGATATTTAAATTCATACGAGCTGCATCACTCAATGATTTAAAAAAATGAAGAAACATCTCGGTAGGCATCTCCCCTATTTTCTCCCGATGAAACTCAGCATCCCATACCAACCATGCTCTACCGCCAAAATCCAAAGCTACCCGACAAAGACAATCATCCATGGGCAAGCAATATCCGTAACGCTCAATGCCACGCTTGCTGCCCAATGCCCGATAAATACATTCACCCAAAGCAATGGCGGTATCTTCAATAGTATGATGTTCGTCCACTTCCAAATCACCTTTTACTTTAATGGTCAGGTCAATACCACCATGCTTTCCAATCTGTTCCAACATGTGATCAAAAAAACCAATACCTGTGGAAATATCACATTTTCCGCTGCCATCTAAATTTAAACTGATATAAATATCCGTTTCCTTCGTAGTACGACGGACCTCCGCTATACGTTCTCCGGCAAAAAGGAATTCAGCGACCTTATCCCAATCCGTAGTCGCCAATACACAGTAGGATTCCAAATTCTTTTCCTTCAGAATATCCATATTTTCTTGCAACAAAATAGCCTTACAGCCCATATTTCTAGCCAGTTCCACATCTGTAGCACGATCACCAATAACAAAACTGTTTGCCAAATCATAATCACCGGTAAGATATTTTCCCATCATTCCTGTTCCAGGCTTACGGGTAGACACATGGTCTTCCGGAAAACTGCGGTCTATCAAGATATCATCAAAAATGATGCCTTCCCCCTCCAATGTCTTCAACACCAGGTTGTGCACCGGCCAAAAGGTATCCTCAGGAAAAGAAGAAGTACCGAGGCCGTCTTGATTGGTAACCATCACAAATTCAAAGTCGAGTTTGCTGCGGATAAATCCCAAATTACGAAATACCTTAGGATAAAACTCCAATTTATGGAAAGAATCCAATTGGTAGTCAACCGGTGGCTCTATAACCAACGTACCGTCACGATCTATAAACAACGCTTTCTTCATACTTCAACATTCATAATTCTTCAATGCTTCCAACAACATATCATTCTCCGGACGTGTACCAATGGTCACACGCAAACAATCACGACATAAAGAAATACTGGTACGGTTACGCACTATGATACCTTTACCTACCAAATAATTATATATTTTCTTGGCATCTGTCACTTTAGCTAGAAAGAAATTGGCATCCGTAGGATAGATTTTCTCACAACAAGGCAGTTCTACAAATTCATTGACCAAACGCGTCCGTTCTTCCAATAACGACTTTACCCAACGTTCTACCTCATAATGCCGGTGCAACATCATAACAGCCTCTTTCTGTGTCAGCAGATTCACATTATACGGATATTTAATCTTACTGAAAATAGAGATGATTTCTTTAGACGCAAAGGCCATGCCCAAACGAATGGCAGCACATCCCCATGCCTTAGAAAAAGTCTGAAAGACAATCAAATTAGGATATTTATCTAAATCGGCAAGGAAAGACGGCGCATCAGAAAAATCGGAATAGGCCTCGTCTATAATCACCAATCCCTGAAAAGTATCCAGTAATTTTTCCATTTCCCTACGATCCAGGTTATTACCGGTAGGATTATTGGGCGAGCAAAGAAAAACCAGTTTGGTGTGATCGTCTGTTGCCGCCAATAGTTTATCGGCACTGAACTGATAGTTTTCATCCAATAACACCTTGCGATATTCTACATCGTTGACATCGGCACACACCTGATACATACCATAAGTAGGGTCAATAGCCACTACATTATCCACCCCCGGAATACAGAACGCGCGATACACCAAGTCAATAGCCTCATCACTGCCGTTTCCCAGAAAGATCGTATCGGGGTCTACCTTTTTAATAGGAGCTATCATATTCTTCAATTCCCGCTGCATAGGATCAGGATAACGGTTATTAGGTGTATTGTACGGGTTCTCATTGGCATCCAGAAAAACAGATGCCTCCGCTCCATTATATTCGTCACGTGCCGATGAATAGGGTTTCAAAGCCCAAATATTCGGGCGCGTCAATTCTTTCAAATCTTTCATCTTTATACTGTTTTTAATCTTACGGTTACTGCATTCTTATGCGCACCCAGTTGTTCATTAGCCGCCATCACCTCAATAGCAGGACCGATATTCTGAATACCCTCGCCATTAATCTCCTGAAAAGTGATTTTACGGATAAAACTATCCAGACTCACCCCACTATACGCTTTGGCATAACCATTGGTAGGTAAAGTATGATTGGTTCCGGATGCATAATCACCGGCACTCTCCGGAGTAAGTGAACCTAGAAATACAGATCCGGCATTGACAATACGCTCTGCCTGTTCCGTATAATCCCTGGTCTCGATAATCAAATGCTCGGGAGCATATTCATTCGTCAGAGCAATTGCCTCATCCATATCCCTCACCAAAATCAATTTGCTGCTTGCCAACGACTTTTCGGCTATTTCCCATCTGGGAAGCAAAGCCAACTGGCGTTGTACCTCATACTCCACCTCCTTCATTAATTTCTCAGAAGTAGTTATCAGCATGGCCTGACTATCAACTCCATGTTCCGCCTGTGAAAGCAAATCGGCTGCCACAAATACAGGATTAGCCGTCTCGTCGGCCAGCACTTCGACTTCAGAAGGACCGGCAGGCATATCTATCGCAACATCCCGCAAAGAAACCTGCTGCTTGGCAGCCGTTACATATTGGTTACCCGGACCGAAAATTTTATAAACCTTAGGCACACTTTCCGTTCCGTATGCCATAGCAGCGATGGCCTGCACCCCTCCTGCTTTGAATATTTTATTTACCCCGGCCAATTTTGCCGCATACAAGATAGCAGGATGAACCTTTCCTTCTTTATCAGGAGGAGTACAAAGTACGATTTCCTTGCAACCTGCAATCTGTGCCGGAGTAGCCAACATCAATACGGTAGAAAATAAAGGCGCCGTGCCTCCGGGAATATACAAGCCCACCTTTTCAATAGCAACCGCCTTCTGCCAACAAGTTACCCCGGGTACGGTCTGCACCTTTTTCCCTTCAAACCGCTGAGAACTATGAAAAGTATGAATATTTTTCTGTGCCAGCATGATAGCTGCCTTCAATTCAATGGGTACCTCCTTTTCCGCTTCAGCAATTTCCGTTTCAGTAACCCCCAGTGAGTCCAGTTTCACCTTATCAAAACGTTCTTCATATTCCCTCACCGCTTTATCTCCTTCCGTCTTCACTTTATCCAGCACTTCTTTAACCGTATTGCGCAGCGTGTCTGTATTCAATGCCGGACGACGGAGAATTTCCATCCAGTCTTTCTTTTCAGGATATATTATTTTCTTCATACATGCATTCTTTTATAAGTTTACAAATCTCGCCTGACGTATGGACCGGCTATAATATCATTTTCTCAATGGGCAATACCAAAATACCTTCCGCGCCCAATGCTTTCAGTTTTCCGATGATCTCCCAAAAACGCTTCTCGTCAAGCACTGTATGTACCGAACTCCATCCTTCTTGTGCCAATGGCATCACAGTAGGACTCTTCATACCCGGCAGCACTTCGATAATTTCTTTCAAACGCTCTGTCGGAGCATTCATCAAGACATATTTCTTGTCTTCGGCAGCTTTCACCGCTTCAATACGGAACAAGAGTTCGTTCAGAATCTCTTTCTTCTCCTCAGACATATTCTTATTGCCTATCAGCAACGCCTCACTTTTCATAACCACTTCCACTTCCTTCAAGCTATTGCTTACCAAAGTAGATCCCGAACTGACAATATCAAAAATAGCATCAGCCAAACTGATTCCCGGAGCAATCTCTACCGAACCGGTAATGACATGAATATCAGAATGAATGCCATTCCGATCCATGAAATCTTTCAAAATGCCGGGATAAGAAGTCGCAATCTTACGTCCTTCAAACCAAGACAAACCCGGATAGTCCACATCTTTAGGTATAGCCAATGACAAACGGCACTTGCTGAACCCCAAACGTTTAATCACCTCAGCGTCCTCTTTTCTCTCTACAAACTCATTCTCGCCTACGATCCCTAAATCAGCCACTCCACCAGCCACCGACTGAGGAATATCATCATCGCGAAGAAAAAGAACTTCGATCGGAAAATTAGACGACTGTACTAAAAGAATTCTTTTAGAAGTGGAGATTTTAATATCCGCCTCTTGTAATAATGCCATTGTCTCTTCAAACAAACGGCCTTTTGACTGTACTGCAATTCTAAGCATGATTCTATCTGTTTTTAATTATTAACCGGCAATAAAAAGGGCTTACCGTTTTCGGCAAGCCCTATATCATTATACTACAATATCACCTTAGCCCACCGAATTATTCGTTAGGAAAATGATGATGATGTGTAGCAGTTCTAACCATAGTCTTTTCTTTTTACTTGCGACAAAAATAAAGTTTATATTTAATATCAGCAAATAATTATCGCAAAAACTTTATTTTTTCTTTCAAATTAAAGGTATTATCTCATCTTGCTCCACCTCGCAGTTCAAGAAATGCATTTCTTCCTTTGCCTTCTCTTGAGAAAAAGTGAAATAAGTGCACAGCGCCTTGGTGCAAAGTTCCTCCTTATTATTATAAATAGCCGCTTCTACAAATACGATATTGCGCTTCCTCTCCTTTATGGAAGCCTTCAATACGATATGCGAATCGTTGGTATTAACAGGTTTCATATAGCGGGTTTCCATTTTGGACGTAACACCGGTAGTCTGTAGTTTACGCAAAACCACCCATGCACAAATCTCATCCAGCAGCACCGCCTGAATACCGCCATGCAACGTATCAATCCATCCCTGAAACTGTGGCTGAGGTTTCCATATACTAATTACCTCATCCCCATCCTCATAAAATTCCATCTTCACTCCGGCTTCATTGTTGGGAGCACAGCCAAAGCAATTATATCCTTCCATCCCTTTCCAGGGATTGATTATCTTTTTCATAGGCTATCTTTTAGAATTCATAATCCACACAAGCACGATCAGCCTTAACCTCCTTCAAAAGGCCGGCTGCAGCTACATGATCCGGATGAACGGCATAGGCATTGACATCTGCCAGCGTATCGAATTCACTATCCAGACAAATATCCCATTTTTCAGCAGAATTGGCATTCAGTCCCACAAATATATGACGGATAAAACCTATCTTGGCCGGCAAAGCTTCAATAGCCGCTTTAAAATCATTCATCACTTTCAATTTTTCTTCCTGTGAAAGAGTTTCTTTCAATTTAAATAAAACAATGTGCTTAACCATACTTGATATTTTAATTAATTATCCTACTTTTGTAATCGACACAGGGCTAAAGTATTTAACCTGATGCAAAAGTAACAGTTTTGTTTTAAAATACATTCTATTATTATGATAATTATTGGTATAGCCGGCGGAACCGGTTCAGGAAAGACCACTGTAGTTAGAAAAATCATAGAGAGCCTGCCCCCAGGTTCCGTTGCAGTCATTCCACAAGATTCATATTATAACGATCAGTCATCCATTCCCTTGGAAATACGTAAACAAACCAATTTCGACCATCCCGATGCTTTTGACTGGCCGCTCTTTGAACAACAGATTGCCGACCTGCGCAAAGGGCATCCCATTGAGCAGCCCACCTATTCTTATCTAGTATGTACACGCCTGCCCGAAACAGTTCGTGTAGAGCCAAAGGAAGTCATCATTGTGGAAGGTATCATGAGTCTCTATGATAAAGAGTTACGAGACTTGATGGACTTAAAGATTTTTGTGGATGCCGAACCCGACGAACGTTTGCTGCGTGTGATTACCCGCGACATGGTGGAACGCGGCCATCCCTTGGAAATGCTGATAGACAAATACCGGAACATTCTGAAACCGATGCATGACGAATTCATAGAGCCTACCAAGCAATATGCCGATATTATTATCCCCAATGGAGGCAACAACCAAAAGGCCATTGAAATCCTTAAACTATATATTGAAAAGATTTTAGGAAGATGAAAAATGTCTGGCTATTAGTTCTTGCCTGTATATGCATGACAGCGTGCCGTAACCGGCAACAATCTGCCGAAGTGACAAATTATGATTTGCCGCAAATAAAAGACAGCGGAGAATTAGTAGTCCTGACACTGAACAGTTCTACTTCTTATTTCGACTATCGGGGCGAGCCTATGGGATTCCAGTATGAGCTGGCCGATCAGTTTGCCCGTTCATTGGACGTAAAACTGAAAATAAAAGTAGCACAGAATGCACGTGACCTGGTTCATAAACTATTACAAGGAGAAGGAGACCTGATAGCCTATAATCTGCCTGTCACCAAAGAATTCAAAGACAGTGTAGAGTTTTGCGGGGAAGATATCATCACCCATCAGGTATTGGTACAACGTAATACTCAAAAAAAGAAGAAAGCACTGAATAATGTAACAGAATTAATCGGGAAAGAGATCTATGTAAAACCAGGAAAGTATCTGGAACGTCTCATCAATCTGGATAAAGAACTGGGTGGCGGTATATTGATACACGAAGTCGATAATGACAGCATCACCACCGAGGATTTAATCATGCAGGTTTCCAATGGTGAGATAGATTATGCCATCTGTGATAACGACCTTGCCAAATTAAACAAGACTTATTACCCCAATCTGAATATTGACCTGGCTGTCAGTTTTGACCAACGTGCCTCATGGGCCGTACGTAAGACCTCACCGCTACTAGGTGAAGCTGCTACTAAATGGCATCAGGAAAATATGACTTCTCCTGCCTATCAGGCCAGTAGCAAGCGTTATTTTGAAATAAGCAAACGGACACCTCACGGTTCCATCTTGTCCATCAAAGACGGAAAGATTTCACACTTCGACACTCTATTCAAGAAATATGCCAAAGATATAGATTGGGATTGGCGTATTTTAGCTTCCCTGGCCTATACGGAATCAAACTTTGATACAACAGCCGTATCATGGGCAGGCGCGAAAGGATTAATGCAGCTCATGCCCCGGACGGCGCGTGCTATGGGAGTTCCTCCCGGTAAAGAACAGAATCCGGAAGAGAGTATAAAGGCCGCCGTGAAATATATTGCTGCCACTTCCCGTTCTTTCAACGCAATAAAAGATGAAAACGAACGGATGAAATTTGTCTTGGCGGCTTATAACGCCGGAATAGGACACGTACTGGATGCCATGGCACTGGCTGAAAAATACGGCAAGAATAAATATGTATGGGACAACAGCGTAGATAACTATATTCTGCTTAAAAGTAATGAAGAATATTTCAATGATCCGGTTTGTAAAAATGGATACTTCCGAGGGGTGGAGACCTACAATTTCGTTAAGGAAGTAATGAGCAGAGGGGAAGTGTATAAAAAGAAAATCAAAGACTGACAGCCACTCCTTTTATTATTTCAGGTGGACTTTAAAAAACACTCCGCCGGAAAAGTAACGGCAGCGGTTGAACTCTATCACGACATTGATATAATCTTTCCAAAAGCTGTATTCAGCACCTATATTCATTGTACGGGCGTCATATTCAGCCATAAGGTTCAGTTTATTAACGGCTTTCATCAAAGGCTGATTGCCGAGTAATTGAAAGCGGAAATTAGCACCTATGGCAGGACCATTCAAATGATAATCTGTCCGTTTGTTATAGACGTATGCCAAATGGATACCTAACTCTCCTGTATTTCTAATAGACAGATGTTTTGTAACAGCCAGATAATACCGCTGCCAATGACCGTTTCCGGATGCACTACCAGTCATACCGATACCATAATCCTTTTCAAAAGTCCTGTCATTGGTACCGGGATCGTTCGCTCCTAACACAATCTGAGGAGTCCATTCCTTCCACCAGCCTTCTTTCCAAAGGCGCAACCTGCCCGAGAATTGACGATCCTGATTGCAATATTTGCCCCAGACTGATTCCGGATAATACGTACTGCCATAAGGAGCCTTATGCAAAGTACAGGTATATCCTACTTCCAACCAAGGAAAAATGGTTATATTAATAAAATAATTACCCGTATCATAACTCCAATGCCCCGGTGTCGCTTCCGTATCCAGAAAAGCGCAGCCAAACATAAAAGTCTTGTCACGCTGCATCTCCCCTGTCGGCATGTGAAGCAAACCTGTCGTTCCATACACAAACTGGGCTCTCAAAGCAGACGGACACAACAGAAGCACCATCAGCCCGACCAATGAAAGTGTTCTCATTTTTTCAGATTTTCATAAACATCAGCCACCCGGAGAGCTATTCCATCCCATCCATACTTTTCCATATCGTAATGTACCTGTTTAAAATCCCCATCTATTATTTCCTGTAATCTATCAGCCAACTGCTCTATATTACCGGTTTCAAAATAACAGCTGGCATCCAGCCCCATTTCTTTATTGGCGGGAATATCACTCACAATGACAGGCAACCGGTAACTCATGGCTTCCAACAGAGCGATAGGAAGCCCCTCATGCGACGAAGGCAACACATAACAACGGGCGTTTGTCAAAAGTGAATGTAGTTTTTTCCCTTTCACGAATCCGGTCAGTATCACCCCGTTTTCCCTCGCTTCCCTTTTCAATGCACGCGAATATTCATCCTCAAAATCCGTATCTCCGGCTAACACCAGCCGACATCCTTTTTTATCCACCCTCCGAAAAGCCTCCACCAAATGATGAAGATTCTTTTCGGGTACAAAACGGCACATACCCAATATGTAGTTTCTTTCAGTTATCCCCAATTCCCTAAAATACTCAGGACAGTTCGTATAATCGGGACAAGGCACACCATTATAAATCAGATGAACCTGCTCGGTTCTACCATATTTCCGTCTGATCAGATTGCGGATCACCTCACTGATGACTATTACCTCATCCGCAAACAGGCATCCCATCCGCTCTCCCCATTTCAAAACCATTTTGGCCATAATCCCCCATTTGTCACGATCATAGTCCGGCCCATGGTGGGTAAACACCACTTTCAGTCCCAACATTTTAGCATACGGTACAAGCAATGCCGGTCCGATGGCATGGATATGCAATACATCCGCCCCCAACTGTTTTGCCTTATTCACCGCCTTGAACGTATGAACAATCGCTTCAAACGATTTCTGTTTAGGAGATTCTATATCTATCAGTTTCACACCGTTCCATTCCGTCAACCCGTCATGCACATAATTCTTCCGGCGGATAACCGTCACATCCTCCCCCCTCCTTGCGATACGCGGAAAAAGCTCCTCACAATGCGTTTCCACACCACCCATCACATCGGGAATGCCACGGGTACCGGTCACAATAATCTTCATAAAGAATAAAGCAGTTTAAAATAAAAACAGTAGATTTGCGACATTAAATGTCAATCAGCCAATGAAAATATTCAATTTCATAAAAGAAGTACTGCAATATGCCGGAATCATCATTCTGTCATGCCTTTCGGCACTTTGGCTGATGATTACAGGAAAAAAGAAAAAGTAAGTTAGAATACTAGAACTTTTCCCTTAAATCTCCCTGGCAGGGATCTTGCCCTACATCGCACCATTTTTTATCCAGACAGACTGTTTTTCCCTGCATGGAACGAAGTTTATTCTGCAACGCCCACTTCAACGGATATTTTATATATTTATGCATCACCGGAGAGGCTGTGCCCACCATCCAGCAATTTTTCGGGCATTTACGCACCATGGCACGTACTTCCTCCGCCTTTTTGCTTGTCCAAATAGTCATAAAGTCCGGAGTTTCATGAATATTCCCCATCGACTTCTTCCAATATTTCTCTTCCAGACCGTTACAGGGAAACACATCACCAAACGGGTCTATAAAGAAATTAGCACTTCCCGCCTCACAAGGCAGCATGCGCCTTCCCCCTTCAATATAATTTATCAGTCCCATATTGAACCAAGCACGAAACCAACTCTTCGGGTGATTCTCCTTCAACTGCCATTCTATCAGTTGCTCAAAGTCACCGCACACCTCGTTCTTGTTGGTGATGACATTGTCGTCCTTATGAAAGTAGTACGAGTTATGAAAGGCGGCTGTAGCAAATTCCATTCCCAGTGACTTGCTGAGCTGATACAATGAAAGCATATCCTTTGAATTATTATTCGACACGGTACAGCCGAAACCGATATCCTTCAAGCCCATCTCTTTCAATGCCAACAATGTACGGAGTCCTTTATCAAACCCTCCGGCATGTCCGCGTAGTTCGTCGTTTTTACAACTCAAACCCTCAATACTGATTCGAATTCCGATGATAGGGAACTGTTTCGCCAAGGCAATCACCCTGTCCTCAAACCATCCGCTTGTAGAAATCACAATCCGGTCTGTATGCTTGTAACATTCCTCCACTATTTCCGGCAAATCTTCACGAATGAAAGGCTCACCTCCCGTCAGATTGATGAATTTCAACTTAGGCAATGACTTCAGGTCACTTGCTTTTATTTCTTCACTCTTGTTAGTGGGGTTAAACCATATATTACACATCTTGCACTTCATAGGGCAACGATATGTAAGGATTATGCTTGCATCGGTGGGATGCAAGGAACATTTGTTAACCATAAGTTGTTTGATTTAATTATTCACTATTCCAATTTTTCTTTCATATTTTCAATGAAAGAGTTAAAAGCAACCTTTATATCTTCCAATTGAGGATTGGAATTTTTAACGAGAACAGATGCATAGTAATCAGTAGATTCTACTTCCACTTTAGTGGACAAAAAAGTAAAACTTTCCCGTTGTTCATATTCATAATACCACATGGAAAACAAACGGTTACGAATAGCCTGTTTACCATCCGACATATCACAAATATATAATATAACAGGATTGTTTTCTAAAAAGAATGTTTCAAGAATTACCCAAATAGTTTCCCTGACCAACGGATCTTTTACAGAATGCTTACCTTGTGATTCCAAAATAAAAAACTGAAACGCATTCTCATCCATAAAAGTATAGTCCTCAACAAACCCTACCTCATAGACAGAACCATATTGGGTTTCAAATCCTAAACTACCATTATTATTTATATAAACTTTATAGGGAGATAAAGCATTGACACGTTCTATTGGCAAATCTATCACATCATGCAAATTTTGCCATTTTAAATCCCATTTTTTCCAATTCTTCTAAGGAATACCCCTTTTTGAGATATTCTATCAACGTGCGTTTGCGGTCTGTCGCCTTCTTCATAGCAGCCAACGCCTCTTCCTTGGTTTTAAAATTCTTAATAGCCATCCGATATTTCTTGATGATACAAAAATACTAGTAATAAATGAATTATCCAATATTTCCCTGTCTTTTCTTTCCATTATATACTATAAAGCAACAAATCAACCCTGATACAAATTCATAATCTGTTGATAATACATTTCTGCACCATACAGTTCCTGTCCCTTTCCTGCTATCATTTCATAATTGAGAGGATGTTGCATCATACTTTCAATCTTCATTCTCAGATCCTCTTTATTACGACTCTCAAATGTCATGCCGGTAACACCCTCTTCTATCAGTTCAGGGATTCCTCCGATGCGTGCTCCCAGTACAGGTGTACCCAAACATTGCGCCTCTATCACAGACAAAGGATTATTCTCATACCACTCCGAAGGTATCACTGAAAAACGTGCTCTTCCCACTAACTCCTTTATATCATTCCATTGTTTAAAGCCAACAAATTCCACGTTATTCCCAGCTACGGTCTTTAACTCCTCCAGCAAGGGCCCCCCTCCAATCACCACCAATTTATATGGTAGAGCATTTGCCGCCTCTATCAAGGTCCTTACTCCTTTTTCAGGACTCAATCTCCCTATGAAACAGTAATAATTTCCCCTTTTGGTATAATCCTTACCATAACATTTCTCAGTATCAATAAAATTACATACTGTTTTTATTTTTTTACTATCGAATCCCCCTTGTCGCATCTTCTCTGCCATAAACCGACTAGGGCAAATAAAGATATCCGTGCAAACTTCCAATCGTTCACGATTCCACTTCATAGACTCCCAATACGATAAATAACTTGCCAAGCGTGAATGCTTCATACATTTATATTCCAAGACTTTACGCTTATCCGAAAAACATTCTTCGCATATAGCATCTCCATTACGCAAACAGTCATAACGCGGACAAAGCAGCTTGTAATCATGCAATGTCCATATTACTTTTATTCCTTTTTGATGCGCAATTTCTGCAATAACCGGAGATAGTTGAGAATGAATATTATTCAGATGAACAATATCAGGACAAAAGTCATCCAATAATGCCGTAAATTTACGTTTTACTTCATTCGTACCAAAGGGGCGTAACAACGCCTCAAGCATACCTAATCCCGGCTTGAACTTTACTTCACCAGGAAAGTACTTGCTCCATGGTGTTTCTATATTATCAGGATACTGCATGGCGAAGATTGCCACTTCATGACCTTTCCGCTTCAACAATTCCTCAAGGTTTATGGTACAGACACAGTCGCCGCCACGGCGGTAATAGAATTTATTCGAGAGTAAGATTTTCATTATCACAGAAGAATCAATATTTTATCATTATGTATAAATTATTTTAACATTTTCAATCTTCATATAACCCCCAATAACTATTTATTAATGTACCTTCACCATATATATTAAGATAGCTTGTTGGATCTACACTCAAATTTTTACCAAATATTAAAGATTTCATCTTTCTTTCCAAATCATCTATATCATTAACTTTAAATAACACAACATTTAAAGTTGCATTATCTTCAAAGAAAGGAATTGTAGAGGCTAATACTTTTTTATTAAAGTAATATGCTAAAGACAATACCCCTGACATTGTTGCAGAACGATAAGGATAAACAATAAATTTTGCCTTTTTAAAAAGATATGCGACTTCTTCATCTTCTATAAAACGATTTATTCGAATAATGTTTTCATTATGAGTTTCAATATCAAAGCCTCTACCTGCAATCACTAATTTTAGTGACTTACATGTTAAATTGCAATACGCATCAACCAGCAAATCAACCCCTTTATATTTATCTACTGTTCCAAAAAACAAAATATATTCTTTTAAGCCACTTACTTCTAATGGCATTTTTTTACCATTTATTATCAATGATGTAATTAGAGAAGGAAATGAAGTGTATTTCACTTTCTTATATGGATATATTTCTTTCAGTTCCTTCAATTGGAAATAAGAGGAAGTCGTAAGATTAGGAATTATATTCCTACATAATTTATATCCCCATATAATATATTTTTGCATCAAATAACCCAATAAAGTTTTTCTTACCACCTCATGTGGATGCAAATCATGCACTGTGTAGTAAAATGTTCTTTTATTATTCAAACAAATATACAAAGCTAATGTAAAATCACCTGTCAAAAAATGAACAGCATCCGGATTAATACTTTTTTCCAATTGCGACAAATGTTTTATTATCTCTAGAGGCCATAGTTTATAAAACAATTTCATCATTTTACTCTTTGGGTATTCCAAGAAAACAGGGTTCGCTTCTTGTAAAATTATATTCCTATAAGAATAAATACCTGAATTAACACAAAGACAGTGTACTTCAAATCTATCATCTTTAGCTAAAGCATTTATAGCAGTAGCAGCAAAAGGAATCATTCCCGAAGCAAATTCAGAAGCAACAAATAATATTTTCTTCTTCATTACAATCTATAATGTTTTCACTCTTGAATAATATAATATTAAGAACAAGAGAAATAATAGTAAGATTTCACAAGAGCCAATAGTAGATGCAATCCCCCCCATAAGTATGATGAATAAAGCTATAATACGGCTATAATAGAACCTTTTATCATCCATTACCATTCCATATAAATAATGAATAAATAATAGCCACAAGATATAGAAGATAAAATAGTAATATCCAAAATTTATATATAAATCATTACATAAAGTCGTATAAATTCCCCCACCTTCAAAATCATAGTTTGCTAATTCTTTTAATTTATAATCAAATGACAAAGGCTTATCCGGCCACAAAAAACGAGGTATGAATTTTACAAGACCAGTATAATATTC
>PPYE01233265.1_pt1 | contig 22719 bp, 16 predicted proteins | sample 1559881 | NCBI WGS metagenome assembly PPYE01 (sample SAMN08240022, study PRJNA423297) | Human gut metagenome, whole genome shotgun sequencing project.
CGCCGCCTTTAGAAGCCAACACTTTGGTGATTGCTGCGGTCAGGGTTGTTTTACCATGGTCAACGTGACCGATAGTGCCGATATTAGCATGCGGTTTGGTTCTTTCGTATTTTTGCTTTGCCATTTATTTTTCCTCCCTTAAATTAGGTTTTACTTTATATTAGGCTTGAGTGCCTTTGTTCTTTGCTACGATAGCTTCAGCGATATTCTTCGGTACATCTTCGTAATGGTCAACTTCCATAGAGTAGTTGCCACGGCCTTGAGTTTTAGAACGCAGGTCGGTAGCATAACCAAACATTTCGGAAAGAGGAACAAATGCGTTGATGACTTGTGCGCCGTTGCGAGCTTCCATACCTTCGATACGGCCACGGCGAGAGTTCAAGTCGCCGATAACATCGCCCATGTAATCTTCAGGAACAGTAACTTCGACTTTCATGTAAGGTTCGAGAATTACCGGATTAGCTTTAGTAGCACCGGAGCGGAAGCCCATAGAGCCTGCGATTTTAAAGGCCATTTCAGAGGAATCGACTTCGTGGTAAGAACCGTCATAAACGGTAACCTTGATGTCAACCATCGGGTAACCGGCAACTACGCCGTTTGCCATAGCCTCTTTAACACCATTTTCGATAGGTCCGATGTATTCTCGGGGTACAGAACCGCCGACAACTTTGTTCTCGAACAGGAAGCCTTCACCGGGTTCACGCGGTTCAAGTTCCAACCAGCAATGACCGTATTGGCCCTTACCACCGGATTGACGTACGAACTTGCCTTCGGATTTAACAGCTTTGCGGATAGTTTCGCGGTAAGCAACCTGCGGGTTACCGACGGTGCAGCCTACTTTGAATTCACGCAGCAAGCGGTCAACAATGATGTCCAAATGCAACTCGCCCATACCAGAGATAATGGTTTGTGCGGTTTCCGGGTCAGTATGAACGCGGAAAGTCGGATCTTCTTCTGCCAATTTTTGAAGAGCAATGCCCATCTTTTCTTGGTCAGCTTTGGTTTTAGGCTCAACAGCTACAGAAATTACCGGATCAGGGAATACCATAGATTCCAGGATAATAGGTTTTTTCTCGTCGCAGAGAGTATCACCAGTAGTAGTATCCTTCAGACCTACTGCCGCAGCGATATCACCGGAGTAAACCATGTCGATTTCCTCACGATGGTTAGCATGCATTTGCAGGATACGGCCGATACGTTCTCTTTTGCCTTTGGTGGAGTTGTAAACATAAGAGCCGGAGCCGAGAGTACCGGAGTAAACGCGGAAGAAGGCCAGTTTACCAACAAAGGGGTCGGTCATGATTTTGAAAGCCAGTGCAGAGAACGGCTCGCTGTCGCTGGAAGGACGCTCATCTTCTTCGCCGGTTTCAGGGTTCACGCCTTTGATGTGAGGAACATCGGTAGGAGCAGGCATATAAGCTACAACTGCATCCAACAAAGGCTGTACGCCTTTATTTTTGTAGGAAGAACCACAGCATACCGGAGTCATTTTGCAAGCAATAGTTTGTTTGCGGATACCGGCCATGATTTCTTCTTCAGTCAGTGCTTCGCCTTCGAGGTATTTCATCATCAGTTCGTCATCGCTTTCAGCAACCGCTTCCATTAAAGCCTGACGATATTCGTTAGATTTTTCGACCATTTCAGCCGGAATTTCAACGAACTCTTCTTCTTTACCGAGAGCATCACTGTAAACGATAGCTTTCATTTTTACCAAATCGACCATACCTTCAAAGGTATCTTCAAAGCCGATAGGCAATTGGATAGGCACAGCGTTGGCACCCAAACGATCTTTCATCATTGAGACTACATTGTAGAAGTCAGCGCCGGTGATATCCATTTTATTTACATATGCCATACGCGGTACGCCGTATTTATCAGCCTGACGCCATACGGTTTCAGACTGAGGTTCAACGCCGCCTTTGGCACAGAATACTGCAACAGAACCATCAAGTACGCGCAGGGAACGTTCAACCTCTACAGTGAAGTCAACGTGACCAGGTGTGTCGATGATGTTGATGCGGTGACCATCCCATTGACAGGTGGTAGCAGCAGAAGTGATAGTGATACCACGTTCTTGCTCCTGAACCATCCAGTCCATGGTAGCGCCGCCATCATGGGTCTCACCGATTTTATGTACTCTACCGGTGTAGAACAGAATACGTTCAGTCGTAGTAGTTTTACCAGCATCGATGTGTGCCATGATGCCGATGTTTCTTGTTTTTTCAAGCGGAAATTGTCTGCCCACTTATTTATCCTCCTCGTTCTAGGGATCAGGCGACCATTACCAGCGGTAATGTGCAAACGCTTTGTTTGCTTCAGCCATCTTGTGGGTATCTTCGCGTTTTTTCACAGCAGCGCCAGCAGCGTTTGCTGCGTCCATGATCTCACCAGCAACGCGTTCGCACATGGTTCTTTCACCACGCAAACGGGAGTAGTTGACCAGCCAGCGAATACCAAGGGTGGTTTTACGGTCTGCACGAACTTCAACCGGCACTTGGTAGTTAGCACCACCAACGCGGCGAGCACGTACTTCCAGAAGCGGCATAACGTTTTTCATAGCTGTGTCGAATACTTCGAGAGGATCTTTACCGGTTTTAGAACGGACCAGATCGAAAGCATCATATACGATGCGCTCAGCAACGCCTTTTTTGCCGTCAAGCATAATTTTGTTAATAAATCTTGTTAAAAGTTTTGAACCGTATACGGGATCCGGCAAAACGTCTCTTTTTGTTACAGGGCCTTTTCTCGGCATGTGTTTCCCTCCTTATGGATTATCAATTCGTTGTGTAGACTCGATTACTTTTTAGCTGCTTTAGCGCGTTTAGCACCGTATTTAGAACGGGCTTGATTGCGGTTGGCAACGCCTGCAGTGTCAAGTGCACCACGAATGATATGGTAACGCACACCAGGAAGATCTTTAACTCTTCCGCCTCTAATCAGGACAACGCTGTGTTCCTGCAGATTGTGGCCGATACCAGGAATGTAAGCAGTAACTTCGATACCGTTAGTTAAACGTACACGAGCTACTTTGCGAAGAGCAGAGTTAGGTTTTTTAGGGGTTGTAGTGTAAACCCTAGTACAAACGCCACGTTTTTGCGGGCATTCTTTCAATGCCGGAGCTGTGGATTTGACAGTCAAAACTTCTCTACCTTTACGAACCAATTGGTTAATTGTAGGCATATCGGCACCTCCTTCCAAATAAATAGATTTTAATGATTATAAAAATCCTTCAGCAAAGCCTCCAGATCCCTATCAACCTTTGAGTATCGCGGCTGTCGCTGCACCGACGTGGATTCCGCAGGCCTTACCGAGTTCCTGCATAGTTGCCACTCTTTCTACATCAACCTGTGCTTCAGCACAGGCATCAAGCAACGGCTGCACAACCCGGACATCTGCGTCGTCAGCTACATAGACTGTTTTGGCAGAACCTTTTTGAATCGCTTTAGCGGTTTGCTTATTACCGACAACTCGCTTCGTTGCTTGCTTTAACAACTCTACTGTCATCACAAACCCTCCTTGTAAAAGCGCATAGCTATCCCGAGATACTTACATATTGTAACACTGCCACCTGGCTGTGTCAATACTTTTTCTTGATTTTTTTACAAGCGCAAACCCGCATCAAACCGTGTTTTCTGTATTACACGGAGCCTAGCGTTTCTTTTGCGTAACTTTGTAATATGTTTTACATGTTTTCTTTTGTTTTTGTAAACTTTTATTGTGGATATTTCCGCTTTCGGCGGATATTTTTCATCTAATATTTCCTGGTTTTTCTAAAATTTTATTGTATTTTATCACAAACTACCAAAAGAAAAAGAAAAACCTCAAATTTTTTCAAATTTGAGGTTGATTTAAGTATTTCTTAGCGTTCTATACCACTCACATATACTTCAAATAGGTTAAATACACATTAAAACCACGATAGTTATTATCACTGCTGGTATCAGTTACAGCGCCATCCTTCATTCTGAACGTTTCAATATCCAACGACAGTTTCTCTGAGCGCTCTTTAAAATACTGATCAAAACCAATCCCGAAAGTCGTCTTTCTGCGTTGATTAGTTGAAATATTCGTCAACGGGTCATAATTTTCACCGCTGCTATTTAGCCAATCTACCAACAAACGTATCCGTCTGTTATCTGGAATATCCTTTGACCACTGCAATCCATAATTCCTGCCACGTCTGGTTTCATTGATTCGATCAAAAGTAGCGTAACGCAAAGGATCTTCTTGAGTATGCCAATAATACGCAGTAAAAAACTGAGTATTGTCAGGCGCATAGTTGAAGGTCAACTCCGGTTTAAATTGATGGTCAGAAGTATATTCCAAAGTATTTTCTCGGGTTCTTTCATAAGAAGTATGGGAAAGCCCTGCTAAAAATTGAAATTTTTTGTTTAAGTGTTGCCAACGCATTTCCTTAACCCAAGCATTTCCCGGTTCTACCCACATACTGGGCGTGAGGTCGTATCTACCTCCTAAAGTGTAATAAGTTCCGAAAATAAAGGTGTTTTTATCGTCACGATTATAATAATACCAAATAGCCGGTGTAAAATTTAATCCTTCTCCAAAACGTGCTTTCTCAACCAGATCTTCATCCATAACAGGATCAAATTCATGCAACGCATCTTTACCAGTTGGCAGATTTACCGCTAAAGAAAAAACCATTACATCATTCTTTTTAGCTTTTTTAGTAAACGCAACATTTAAACATAGAGGTATTATGCTAAGAAAAATACCTAAGAATACATTTATTTTATCCATTTCAATATATCTATATGTTCTGCTATATTGTATTTGTTTTTTTATCTTTTCTCTGCTCATATTGCACCTTTTGTAATCGTTTGTATATTATTTGCATTAATTTAATTTTATTTCTTTTATCATATACCAATACCCCCCCACTACGCAACAGTACTTATGCGGTGTACAGTTATTATTCTCACGCCTAATACGCTTTTTTTATTATCAAAGCAAATAAGCCCCACAGACAAAATGTCTGTGGGGCTTATTTGCTTTATTATTTTTTATTAACTTCGACTTCAAACATCCGTTTCCAAGGCAAAGTAAAAGTATATTCTTTTACCTGCTCGCCTAATACGGGCTCAGCCAACGTTAAAATGTCTTTAGTAATAACCGCTTCTGCGGCCTGTACCTGCTCTGTGTTCAATTCACTGTTGGGCCAATAGTTAGGCCAAATCAGCTCAACATAAGTTTTGTTGCGTACATTAGCCTGATAAGCCCAGTCATCCAAATACCTTACATTAAGCAAATGCTGGCGATCCTCCACTTCCATATCCTTCGCTAACAAGCCCTGCCCCAAAGCAAACCCTAAAGCATTGCCGGCAGTATTCCAGCCGCCATAAGCTGCCAGTTCTTCAGCTACGCCTGTTTGAAACAGCTCTTTCACTAAAGCATTATCAGCGCCATTGCCATAAGCCACATCAGCAACAGCAACTTCCTTCCCCTTGTGCAAATAGGACTGCACATCAGCAACAAATGCTTCTGTCTGTTTGCTGATAGCCCCGTCATTAACCGGATTGGAAGCTTCCAAAGTCATACCTGTAAGCGGTGTATTAACGGCCAGTACCAAATCAGCGCGTTCCAGTTTCTCTGTAGGCCAGCCACCGGCAGCGTGGATATGCTCGGCAGCACTGAAAGCAATTTTATCGTCCTCATAAGTAGGGATAGTTTCGCCGCCTTTACCAGCTGCAAAATCAACATATACCATCGGTATCTCATAGCTCACTCTGCTGGCGGCACGGCTAAGTAAAACCATGCCCAGTTGATCGGCGCCCGAGAAAAAACGAATCCGTTCTTTAGGCAGCTCTCTAACTAATATATCCATTTTACGAGCTTCTTTATGAGCCTGGGAATACGGCGCCGTATCATCACGTCCAATAAGCAAATAATCAAAATCGCCGCTTTCAACTCCGTGCAATAACAGTTCAGTCGTTGCTATATTCATACTGCGGCGCTGCGCGCTGTCCGCTTGTATAGCCTGAGGTATCTCCGCCTGCAAGGCAGCAAGTTCTTTGCGTTCCCTGCGGCTGATCTCTTTCAAATCGAGCTTATCTTCCAATGCCCCCAACTTGAACAGCTTAGGCCCCCACTTCGCATGGTAAGCCGGCTCTACGGGAGCGCTACTGGCTTTCGGTGAACGCATGATAGTCGTAAATACATAGATCAACGGATCGCCGCCGTTAGCTTTCAAATTCAGCAGGCGCTCTGCCCGGGCCGTTAAAGTTTCTTTGGGCAGGTGATGGGTACGTGAATCGACCAGACCGCCATAAATAAGTGCATCTGAAGATACTACGATAGCATTGGCCGTAGCTGATCTTTCAGCCAGCCATGCATATAATTTATCAGGATCGCCGCTGTGGTCGTTGCTGGCAATATATTCTAAAGGCGGAGTTTCCACATTCCAGCCAGCAGCCTTCATACTTTCTACTGTATAGTCCAAGCAAACGGGCCTGTTATCTAAAGGCACGAACAGCAGTGTATTCCTCCCCATATTTGCTTCTATAACCGCCTGCGGCGCTAAATATGCTACTAATAAAAGTAAAACAAAGTAAAGTTTTTTCATAACGATAATCCTTCCCACGCTTTTTTCAACAAAAAATCCCTTCCGTGTAAAATTCTACATAGAAGGGATTTTTCCTGCTAACAACGGGTCAAACTGAATCTGCTTAAAAAATCTTTTGTCCGCTGATTTTTAGGATCACTGAAAATAACCTCAGGACTATCCTCTTCGGCGATAACTCCCTGGTCGATAAAAATCACTCGGCTGGACACATCGCGGGCAAAGGCCATCTCGTGCGTAACGATGACCATTGTCAAGCCCTCTTCGGCCAATTCCCGCATAACAGCCAAAACTTCGCCAACCATTTCCGGGTCAAGCGCAGAAGTAGGTTCGTCCATCAACAAAACTTCCGGCTCCAAGGCCAACGCACGGGCAATAGCTACGCGCTGCTTTTGTCCGCCTGAAAGCTGATGCGGTTTTGCATTGATATAGCTGGCCATACCTACATGCTCTAAATATTTCATGGCTATCATTCTGGCTTCGTCAGATTTTTTACCAAGCACCTTAACCTGACCTACCATACAGTTTTCCAGCACGGTCATATTGTTGAACAAATTAAACTGCTGAAAAACCATCCCCACTTTGGTGCGGTATAACGGCAAATTTTTAAAACATTTTAAAACATCTTCGCCACGGTAGCTGATAACGCCATCCGTAGGCTGTTCCAGATAATTCACGCATCGGATCAAAGTTGACTTGCCGCTGCCAGAAGGACCGATAACACAAACTACATCACCTTTATGGACATCAAAATCAATGCCCTTTAAAATTTCACGTTCACCAAAGTTCTTCTTCAAATCCTGGACGGATAACAATAACTCTTTTTTCTGTTCAACGCTCATCACAGGTTACCGTCCCTTCTTTTTTTACCAGCTACATTGACCGGAAAATGCCCGCAAGGGTCCTGCATGGGATCGAAGGATACCAGCTGATAGTCTTTCGGACCATCCATTTTGCCTTCCCACCAGCGCAGTAGCCTGGAAGCGGCAAAGGTCATAATAAAATAAATCACACAGGTAATAAAGAAAATCTCGAAGTATCTATAATACACGCCGGCCGCTGATTTTGAAGCAAAATACAGCTCAGTTACTGAGATTACATTTAATACCGAAGTATCCTTGATATTGATGATTAGGTTATTACCGATCTGCGGCATAATATTACGCAGGGCCTGCGGCAGGATAACACAGCGCATCGTTTGAAAATGATCCATACCTATAGCAACCGCAGCCTCACGTTGACCGGGATCTATAGATTCAATACCGCCGCGCACGGTTTCCGCCATATAAGCGCCGGTATTAACAGATACTACCAAAAAGCCGGCAAACATCGGCGACATATCAATATTAAACATACTCATCGCGCCATAATACACCACCATGGCCTGTACGATCATTGGTGTGCCGCGAAACAACTCTACATAGGCATTCAGCACCCACTGGGTAATTTTTACAAGCGCTTTTTTCGCAGTACTTGCTTTGGGATCCTTGGGAATAGTCTGAATGATACCTACAACAAGACCGATAACACAACCGATCAAAGTACCGACAATCGCCAAAAGCAAGGTCACACAAGCGCCCTTTAACAAAACATCGCCATATTGCTGCAGCAAAAAAGCCACCCATCCAAAAAATGACTCTGGCATTGTTGTCATAAGCTCCTCCACCTAACATAGTTAATTGATAAAACACTGTTATTTATTATAGCATAAACTTGCCCTGCTTCGCAAAACAATCTGCTGCTTGCAGCAGCCCTTGCTAAAACCTTCATCCCTGTTGGGAAGCAGGGCAAGTTTCAGACTATTGCTTGTAGCTTTTACTTTGTTTGCGTTTTGGCCCTAAAAAGTAAAAGAAGGGACGGCAGTATACCGTCCCTTCGACATATCTGATAACTATTATTGAGCTAACGGTTGTTTTTTGATAGCTTCTTCCATCATTTTATCAAAGTCAGCCGCAGTCATTTTTCCTAAAACAGCATCCATAGCTTTAACAAGCTCTGCATTGCCTTTTTTTACAGCAATACCGATCTCGACATCTTCTTGAGAAGTTTTAAAGCCTTTGCCTTCTTCAAAAGTCAGTACGGTCAATTCCGGATTAGCAAAAGCAGCCGCTTTAGCAGTCGGGATATCAGTAACGATCAGATTACATTTGCCAGAGGTCAATGCTACGATCATACCGGGAACAGTATCGATAGCCGGTAATTTTTTAACGTCAGGGACCTGGTCGATCTGGTCATACCAGATAGTGTTCAACTGAGAAGTAGCTACAGAACCTTGCAGTTCAGCAACGCTGGTAGCTTTAGCCTGCTCAGAATCTTTTTTAACCAAAGCAACTACAGTGGCATAGTAATAAGGTTTAGTGAAATCTACGGTTTCTTTACGTTTGGAAGTAATAGACATACCTGCGATAGCAGCGTCGATTTTACCGCTGACAACAGCCGGTGCCAAACCATCCCACTCAATTTTTTGGATCTCTAATTCAGCGCCCATGGAGTCAGCTAATTTTTTAGCCATCATAACGTCATAGCCATAAGCATATTCGCTGCTGCCTGCAATTTTAACAGCACCGCCGTCAGCTTTGGTCTGCGACCAGTTGTAAGGAGCGTAAGCACATTCCATGCCAACCTTCAAAACTTTTTTGTCAGATTTTTTTTCGCCGCCGCAGCCAGCAGTGAAGGCAACAGTCGCCATCAGCATGGTGCACAAAGCAGCTGTAACTAATTTTTTCAAATTCATTATTTAAACACGCCTTTCCATCAATAAATTATGAACTAATTTTACATTTCTCTACTCAATAAGTCAATATAAAACCTTAAGTATACAGTACGCACATTATATCAATGCACCTACATTATTTTACATAGTTGTTCATATTGTTATCTTTCAAAATAACGTCATGAGCACCACCTTCAACCAACGAAGTGGAGGAAACCAAAGTCATTTTGGCTTTTTCTTTCAGCTCCGGCAGATTTAAAGCGCCACAGTTACACATGGTCGAACGCACCTTGCTCAAGGTCAGATTAACATTATCCTTTAAAGTACCGGCATAAGGAACGTATGAATCAACGCCTTCTTCAAAGGAAAGCTTGGAGGCGCCGCCCATATCATAGCGCTGCCAGTTGCGAGCACGATTAGAACCTTCACCCCAATATTCTTTCATATAACTGCCATTGATATTGACTTTATTGGTAGGACTTTCGTCAAAACGGGCGAAATAGCGTCCCAACATCAGGAAATCTGCACCCATAGCCAAAGCTAAAGTCATATGGTAGTCATAAACGATTCCGCCGTCCGAGCAGATAGGAACATAAACGCCAGTCTCCTCAAAATATTCGTCACGGGCTTTGGCTACTTCGATCAAAGAAGTTGCCTGGCCGCGGCCGATACCTTTTTGCTCACGGGTGATACAGATAGAACCACCGCCGATACCTACTTTGACAAAGTCAGCGCCGGCTTCTGCCAGGTAGCGAAAACCTTCAGCGTCTACCACATTACCAGCACCTACTTTAACAGTATCGCCATAATGCTCGCGCACCCAGTCCAAAGTAAGCTTTTGCCATTCAGAATAACCTTCTGAAGAATCGATACACAGCACGTCTGCGCCAGCCGCGACTAAAGCGGGGATACGTTCAGCATAGTCACGGGTATTGATACCGGCACCGACTACATGACGTTTTTTACTATCAAGCAATTCCAAAGGATATTCTTTATGTGTAGCATAATCCTTACGGAAAACCATATACAGCAGGCGACCTTCATCGTCGATGATCGGCAGCGTGTTAAGCTTATTATCCCAAATGATGTCGTTGGCTTCCTGCAATGAAGTCTCTTTGCCGCCAACGATCATTTCTGTGATCGGTGTCATAAATTCGCAGACCTTGGTATTGATATCCATCCTGCTGACACGATAGTCACGGCTGGTAACGATACCTTCCAACTTACCGTTAACAGTACCATCCGAAGTAACAGCGATGGTGGAATGGCCGGTTTTTTCTTTCAGAGCCAAAATATCCGCTAAAGTGCTGTCAGGCCTGATATTGGAATCGCTGCTGACGAACCCTGCACGGTGGCTTTTGACACGGGCAACCATTGCAGCTTCATTTTCAATCGTCTGCGAGCCATAAATAAACGAAATACCGCCTTCTTTAGACAAAGCAACTGCCATCTTGTCATCGGAAACCGATTGCATGATAGCGGAAACCAACGGAATGTTCATCGTAATCGCTGCTTCTTCGCCCTTTTTAAATTTAACCAACGGAGTTCGTAAATCAACATTGGCCGGAACGCATTCTGCCGAAGAATAGCCGGGAACTAATAAATACTCACTAAAAGTATGAGCCGGTTCATCATAATAATGTGCCATCTTAATTCATCATCCTTTTCCATAAATTTTTATCTTAGCCTTGCGGCATTTCAAACAGATCAAGCTTATACAAAACGCCCCAGTGCCTAAAAGCATTGGGACGTATGTATTATTTTTTTAGAGCCCGCCATGCAATATCCTGACGATAATGTGCGCCCTCAAAGCTGATCTTGGCGATCGCTTCATAGGCTTTATCTTTGGCTTCGCTGATATTTTTACCAACTGCGGTAACGCCAAGTACACGTCCGCCAGCAGTAACTATTTGCCCGTCAACGACTTTAGTTCCGGCATGGAAAACAGCTACGCCTTCCAAAGCATCGGCTTCTGCCAGCCCACTGATCGGCAGCCCCTGCTGATAGCTACCCGGATAACCGCCGGATGCCATAACTACGCAGACAGCAGCCTGATCGTGCCAGCCGATATCGGCCTTAGCCAAAGTGCCAGTAGCGCAGGCCAGCATGATCTCTGCCAAGTCTCCGTCTAAAAGAGGCATAATGACCTGGGTTTCCGGGTCACCAAAGCGGCAGTTAAATTCTACCACCTTGATACTGTCACCGTTAATCATCAACCCTGCATATAAACAGCCCTGATAAGGACGGCCTTCGGCTTTCATCGCCGCAATAGTCGGCTTCAAAACCTTTTCAACTGCTTTTAAACGCAGGATATCGGTCATGACCGGAGCCGGAGCATAAGTACCCATACCACCGGTATTCGGGCCTTCGTCATTATCATTAGCTCGTTTATGATCCTGGGCCGCAATCATGGAAACGATAGTTTCTCCATCAGTAAATGCCAATAAAGAAGCTTCTTCGCCTTCCATAAACTCTTCCAGTACCACGCGCGCACCAGCGCCGCCAAATTTCAAATCGCCCATCATATCGTCAATGGCGTCCAGTGCTTCCTGTTCGGTCATGGCAACAACAACGCCCTTACCAGCCGCCAACCCGTCAGCCTTAACAACGATCGGAGCGCCTTTTTCTTTTACATAGGCTTTCGCTGTTACAATATCCTCGCACACTTTAAAAAAGGCCGTTGGGATATTATATTTTTCCATCAGTTGTTTCGAAAAAGCCTTCGAACCTTCCAGTTCGGCTGCTGCTTTACTGGGGCCAAACAACGCCAGTCCTCTGGCAATAAAAACATCGGCAATACCATCGACAAGGCTTGCCTCCGGGCCGACAACTGTCAGATCGATGCTGTTAGCCTCTGCATAGTCGGCAACTTTTTCCATTTCCTGCAAAGGCAAATCAACACATTCGCATTTATCGAGCAAAGCTATACCCGGGTTGCCCGGTGCCACATAAATCATTTCTACCAGTGGGCTTTGAGCCAGCTTCCATGCCAGTGCATGTTCGCGTCCGCCGCCGCCGATCAATAATAACCGCATTGTTTCATCAACCTTTTCTTCTTATTTACCTTCAACCAACTGCTTGGTCAGGTATTCACAGATCATAGCATCATATTCGGAAGTATGGTTAAAGGCTTCTTTCGCCAAGGTTTTACGAGTTTTAATATCAGCGTCGCCAAACTGCTGCAGCATAGCGATCAGGCTGGTATAACGTGCAGGATTGGTAACGATGATCACATCACGGAAATTTTTAGCAGAGGCACGCACCATAGCCGGGCCACCGATATCGATATTCTCGATAGCTTCTGCTTCCGTAACATTAGGCTTTGCAATGGTCTCTTTAAAAGGATACAAATTGACAACGACCAGATCGATCGGTTTGATATGATGTTTTTCCAAAGCAGCCATATGCTCGGGATTACTGCGTACAGCCAAAATCCCGCCATGGATCTTCGGATTCAGGGTTTTTACACGTCCGTCCATGATCTCCGGGAATCCGGTCACATCACTGACATAAGTTACAGGTATCCCTGCTTCTTTGATAGCCGTCATCGTACCGCCGGTAGAGATGATCTCTACGCCGATATCATGCAGGAACTGAGCCAGCTTCACAATGCCGGTCTTGTCGGATACACTCAATAAAGCTCTTTTGATTTTCATTCTTCATCACCTCATCTCAGGAATGCACGATCACGCGGCGTCCCTGTATTTCCAGCTTGCTCAAAGCCCACAAACGTAAAACTTCCGGCATCGCCTTATGTTCTTCAACTAAAATCCGTGCCGACAATGTTTCTTCCGTATCATCGTCTAAAACAGGCACAGACTTCTGCAAAATGATCGGACCACTGTCAGTGCCTTCATCAACAAAATGCACCGTACAACCGGCGATCTTCACGCCGTACTCCAAAGCCTGACCCTGAGCGTCCAGCCCCGGAAAGCTTGGCAGCAGCGCCGGATGGATATTGATGATCTTCTGCGTCCATCTATTGACAAAACTGCCGCTTAAAATGCGCATAAAGCCAGCCAAAACAACCAGTTCAGCTCCATATTCGCGCAAAGCAGCGTCGATCTTATCTTCAAATTCTTCTTTAGAGGCACATTCTTTGCGGGGTACTGCCACTGCGGCAATACCAGCCTTTTTTGCACGCTCTAAAGCAAAGGCATCAGCCTTATCGCTGATGACGACTGCGATTTCCAAAGGCAAATAGCCGTCGGCGATCCTGTCCAGGACGGATTGCAGATTGCTGCCGCGACCACTGACCAAGACACCGATTTTACGGTTACTCACTGAAAACGCCGCCTTTCATAATAGCTTTTTGGCTGCCTGCAACGACCCTGCCCAATTCATAGAAGGTTTCCCCAGCCGCAGCAAGATGTGCACGTACCGCGTCAGCTTCTTCGGGAGCGACAACTAAAACCATACCTACACCCATATTGAAGGTGCGGTACATTTCAGCCCAGGGAACATTGCCCCATTCCTGCAATTTTTTGAAGACCACAGGAACTTCCCAGGCTTCGGCATCGATCTCGGCGTCACAATGCTCGGGTAAAATACGGGGAACATTATCGTAGAAACCGCCACCTGTAATATGCACCATACCGTGCAGGTCGAATTTTTCGATTAAAGGCAGGCAAGACTTGGGATACAAACGGGTAGGAGTAAGTAATTTTTCACCTAAGGTACAACCAAATTCGGGGATCGGCGTGCTCATATCATAGCCCATCGCCTCGAAACAGATTTTGCGCACTAACGAGAAGCCGTTAGAATGCACGCCACTGGAAGGCAAGCCCAAAAGCACATCGCCGGGGGCAACTTTCGAGCCGGTGATCATTTTGCTTTTTTCAACTACGCCTACACAGAAACCGGCAATATCATATTCACCTTGGGAATAGAAACCAGCCATTTCGGCAGTTTCGCCGCCAATCAGTGCGCAGCCCGACTCTTTGCAGGCTCTGGCAACACCTTGTACGATATTAGCGACTTTTTCAGCATGCACTTTATCGACAGCAATATAGTCCAGGAAAAACAGCGGTTCCGCACCCTGCACCAGAATATCGTTAACACACATAGCCACGGCGTCCTGTCCAATCGTGTCATGTTTATCAGCCATAAAAGCCAGTTTCAGCTTAGTGCCGACACCGTCAGTACCTGAAACTAAAATAGGCTCTTGATATTTACCGGAATTTAAAGCGAACAGGCCACCAAAGCCGCCCAAGTCACCAATAACCTCAGGACGGTAAGTTGCGCGAACGCTTTCTTTCATCAATTCAACAGCACGGTTACCTGCGTCAATATCAACACCGGCATCGGCATAAGTCATTTGTTTTTTGCTTTGCTCGCTCATAAGGACCTCCTAATTATTTGTTCTCAAAAATATATTTCGAACCTTGGCGGATAGTTTCTTCCGCATTATCGGGATAACCTACATTGAAGCAAGCATAGCACATACCTTCGGGGTCCATGCTGTTTAAAGAACGCTTCAGCCCCTCCAGCGAAATATAATGCAGCGAGTCAGCACCGATATACTGACGAACTTCTTCTTCTGTATGGGTGGATGCGATCAATTCCTTACGCACCGAAGTGTCGATACCATAATAGCAGGGATCAGTTACCGGCGGTGAACTGATGCAGACATGCACTTCTTTAGCTCCGGCATCCTTCAGCAATTTAACGATCTTGCCGCTGGTAGTACCGCGTACGATCGAATCGTCGACCATAACTACAGATTTACCTGCCACAACGCTCTTGACTGGATTCAGTTTCAAACGCACAGCATTCAAACGCTGTTTTTGAGTCGGCTGGATAAAGGTACGGCCCACATAACGGTTTTTTGTCAGTCCTTCCATAAATGGTACGCCGGATTCCAGGCTATAACCAACAGCAGCAGCCGTACCAGAGTCAGGCACCGAAATAACGATATCAGGATGGATATCTTTTGTTTCCTTAGCCAGCTCACGCCCCATATTGATACGGGCCTGATAAACACACTGGTTATCGATCACGCTGTCAGTACGGGCAAAATAGACATATTCAAAAATGCAGTGCGCGCATTGTGTAGGCATCGGTTTAGCCCACATCATGCTTTTCGGTTCTGCATCGTCATCTTCAAGCACCAGCATCTCACCAGGCTTCACGTCACGGATAAATTCTGCACCAACCAAATCGAAAGCACAGGATTCGGACGCCACTACCCAACCACCATCCAGCTTGCCTAAGCACAGAGGGCGGAAACCATAAGGATCGCGTACAGCTACCAGTTTATTATCAGTCATGATCAAAATAGCAAAAGCACCTTTGATCTGATTCACAGCTTCGGCTACACGGTCTTCAATGTTTTCTTCACGGGAACGTGCGATCAGACTCAAAACCACTTCAGTATCGACAGTAGTCTGAAACACAACGCCATCTCTGGTCAAACGGGCACGCAGTTCGGCGGCATTAGTAAGATTACCGTTATGCGACAACGCCAAATTACCGCCGTCGAAATAAACGCGCAGCGGTTGAGTATTATAAGCCATACTTGAACCGGTTGTAGAATAACGCACGTGGCCGATCGCAATATGCCCGGTCAAGTCGCCCACACCGTCTTTATAAACATCAGACACCAGTCCCATGCCTTTTTTTACCTGCATATTACTGCCATCGGTAGTAACGATGCCAGTGCTTTCCTGACCACGGTGCTGCAAAGCATATAAACCCCAGTAGGTATTGAGGGCAACGTCATCTTTATGCGAATAAATACCGAAAACGCCGCATTCTTCATGCAGTTTGTCTAATTCAAAATCAATACCAGGCACAGTTAATTCTCCCTTTCCAACCATCGCTTACTTACCCTCCGACCGCATTTTTGCGAGTTTCTCACCTTTAGCTTTAACTTCTTCCTGCATTTGCAGACGGTTTTCAGCTAATTTAGTCACCAATTCAGGATATTTTACAGACAGAATCTGCACTGCGAACAAAGCGGCATTTTTAGCACCATTGATCGCCATAGTCGCTACAGGTATACCGGCAGGCATCTGTACAAAGCTTAAAAGTGCGTCCATACCGTTCAGCGGCGTAGCATTGATGGGGATGCCGATCACAGGCACCGTCGTATAGGCAGCAATAACGCCCCCTAAATGGGCGGCAGCGCCGGCAGCAGCAATGATAGCCTCTACACCGCGTTCGCGGGCGCCAGCGGCAAATTCATGTACCACATCAGGTGTACGGTGTGCCGATGCGACAATTACCTCTACCTCTACACCAAACTCTTTCAGTGTTTTTTCAGCTGGCTCCAATATAGGCCAGTCCGAATTACTTCCCATAATAATAGCAACCTTCATGCTTCTGCCTCCTAGCGAAACTGTAAGTAAAAAATAAAACCCAAGTCGAAATCTTTCAACTGCTATATGCGCAACTAAAAATCCTTCTCGGGCCATCTCTACCATCATATTTATTATTATAATTTTACCAATAGGTTCCTTATGTGTCAATTATAATGTGAACTTTTTAACAAAAAATCACCCTATCGTTCGCTTTTCTTTTATTCAAGTATCCCGCAGCTGGCAAACTGCTGACAAACGATAAATTCTTAGTTACAGTAGATTATATCATATAAGGCGCCCCTGGATAGCATAACTTTTTATTTTCAAAATTTATATTCAGCGGCAGATCATTTCATTACAAGCGTTATATCAAAAACCCCCACCCTTTGCCTAAGGCAAAAAGTGGGGGTTCACTACTTTTAAGTTACGGCATTACTGCTGTTCGCTGTTAGTAGTACTGTATTTGATTTTGATATCACGGTAGCGGCTCATACCAGTACCAGCCGGAATAAGTTTACCAATGATAACGTTCTCTTTCAGGCCCAGAAGAGGATCTACCTTGCCCTTGATAGCAGCGTCGGTAAGTACGCGAGTGGTTTCCTGGAAAGATGCTGCCGAAAGGAAAGAATCGGTAGCCAGCGATGCTTTGGTGATACCAAGCAGCACCGGACGGCCTTCAGCGGGCTGCAAGCCTTTATCAACCATTTCCGCATTCTGCAGTTCAAACTCAGCCACGTCAATGTATTCACCCGGCAGCATAAAGGTGTCACCGGCTTCTTCGATGCGGATCTTGCGCATCATCTGACGAACCATAACTTCGATATGCTTGTCGTTGATCTCAACGCCCTGAGACTTGTAAACGCCCAGTACCTGCTGAACCAAATAACGCTGGGTAGCACGTACGCCGCTGATGCGGAGAATATCGTGCGGATTGAGGGAGCCTTCAGTCAGGCGGTCGCCGACAGCGATCTCCATGCCTTCAGTAACGGCGATTTTAGAACCATACGGAATCGTATAGATCTGTTCGCCATCTTCTCCGGTAACGGTAACCTTACGAATGCCGTTCTCTTCGCCGATATGTACAGTACCTGCATTTTCAGTAAGCAGACCAGGATGTTTAGGTTTACGTGCTTCGAATAATTCTTCGACACGCGGCAAACCTTGCGTGATATCATCGCCTGCTACGCCGCCGGTATGGAACGTACGCATAGTGAGCTGCGTACCAGGTTCACCGATGGATTGAGCAGCGATAGTTCCGACTGCCTCACCAACTTCAACTTTACCGCCGGTAGCCAGGTTACGTCCATAACATTTACGGCAGACGCCAACTTTGGCTTTACAGTTGAGTACGGAACGGATGCAGACTTTTTCACGCATGGAAGCAATGTCATCGGCAATATCTTCTGTAACATAATCATTAATATGGTAAACGATATTGCCATCTTTATCAGCGATATCTTCAGCCAGATAACGGCCAACGATACGGTCACGCAAAGACTCGATGATAGTTTGTTTATTTTTACCTTCGGTAATAGATTCGATCTCGATGCCTTCGATAGCATTATTGCGTACTTTAACATCGCGGACAGTGCCGTTAGCCAAAATAGCGTCGATAATAGCTTCGTCATAAGTAGCACCGGCTTCAATCAATACAGTACCGTCAGCCGCAACAACATCTTCAGCAACTTCCTTGCCGTCGAAATGATGCATCATAGCTGTTTTCAGAACTGCGTTGGATTGATCGTCGCTAATATTGATCTGGATAGTTTCAGTTTCCTCACCGCTCATGTCGTTAGTAGCATACAATACTACTTCCATCACCTTAGCAGCGGCCAGTTTATTATAAAACTCTTCCGTAATGATCGTATCAGCTTCGGCCAAAAGTTCACCAGTCACAGGATCAGTGATGCCTGCAGCCAAATTACGGCCAATAACGATGTCACGCAGTTTGTTCTGGCTGGAACCCAGGGTAGCCTTGCAAAGGCGGCTGCGTTCTTTCACCAGGTTAATACCGACGATATCACAGTCGTCTTCACGCACGATAACGTCCTGAGCAACGTCTACCAGACGACGTGTCAGGTAACCGGAGTCAGCAGTACGCAGAGCGGTATCGGCCAAACCTTTACGAGCACCGTGTGTAGAAATAAAGTATTCTAAAACGGTCAGGCCCTCACGGAAGTTAGCTTTGATAGGACGGTCGATGATACGGCCAGAAGGATCAGCCATCAAACCGCGCATACCGGCCAGCTGACGGATCTGCTGCGTGTTACCACGGGCACCGGAATTAGCCATCATATAAACGGAATTGAACGGGTCCATGGTAGAAGACATCAATTTGTTAGTTACATCGTCAGTTGCCTTGCTCCAAAGCTCGATAACCTTACGGTAACGTTCGTCATCGCTCATCAGACCGCGGCGGAACATACGCTCAGTTTTATCGATTTCTTTTTCGGTAGCAGCCAATATCTCAGCCTTTTCAGGCGGGATCTTGATATCGGAAACAGCGATGGAAATACCTGCTTTACAAGCATTGTCATAGCCCATTTTCTTAACAACGTCAAGAATTTCGGCAGTACGCAGATTGCCATACAGTTTATGTGCTTTCGCAACCAGGCGTCCCAATTCTTTTTTATCAAGCAGTTTATTCAAATGCCACACTTGAACTTTTTTACCGGCTTCGTTTACTTCCTCTTCTAAATGGAAGTAACGCATTTCCGTCGGCAGTTCTTCGTTGAGGATGGCATTACCAACAGTGGTAGTTACCAGGCTGACGCCTTCGTTAGCAGGTTCCTCATATATATCCTTATTAGGGATATATATCTTAATGCGTGCCTGCAAAGCAACGTCTCCATGGAAGTAGGCCAACAAAGCTTCGTTAAAGCTGCTGAAACGCATACCTTCGCCTTTAGCGCCTTCTTTGATGATGGTCAGATAATAAGAACCTAAAACCATATCCTGAGAAGGTACAGCTACCGGTTTGCCGTCTTTCGGTGCCAAAATATTGTTAACCGAAAGCATCAGCATTCTTGCTTCAGCCTGAGCTTCGGCAGACAGAGGCAAATGGACTGCCATTTGGTCACCGTCAAAGTCAGCGTTGTAGGCAGTACATACCAGAGGATGCAGTTTAATTGCACGGCCTTCGGACAAGATAGGCTCAAAAGCCTGGATACCAAGTCTGTGCAGGGTCGGTGCGCGGTTAAGCAGTACCGGATGCTCTTTGATTACGTCTTCTAAAACGTCCCAAACAGCAGTAGTAGCGCGTTCTACCATACGTTTTGCACTTTTGATATTGGTAGCCTGGCCACTGTTGACCAAACGTTTCATAACGAAAGGTTTGAACAGCTCCAAAGCCATTTCTTTCGGCAGACCGCATTGATGCATTTTCAGCTCAGGACCGACAACGATAACGGAACGGCCAGAATAGTCAACACGTTTACCCAACAGATTCTGACGGAAACGACCTTGCTTACCCTTCAGCATATCGGAAAGGGATTTCAAAGGACGGTTGCCAGGACCGGTTACAGGACGGCCGCGTCGGCCGTTGTCGATCAAAGCGTCAACAGCTTCCTGCAGCATACGTTTTTCGTTGCGGACAATGATATCAGGAGCATTGAGTTCCAGCAAACGTTTCAAACGGTTGTTACGATTGATGACGCGGCGGTACAGATCGTTAAGGTCGGAGGTCGCAAAACGGCCGCCGTCCAATTGTACCATCGGACGCAGTTCAGGCGGAATTACCGGAACAACATCCAAAATCATCCATTCAGGACGATTGCCGGATTTTAAGAAAGCTTCACAGACTTCCAGACGGCGCACGGCACGAATCTTTCTTTGTCCGCTCACTTCTCTCAGCTCAGCGCGCAACTCTGCTGTCATCGCATTCAAATCGATCTCTTCCAGCAATGCTTTGATCGCAGTCGCGCCCATACCTACTTTGAAGCCGCTGCCATATTTATCGCGGGCTTCAATGTATTCACCTTCGCTCAGTAATTGTTTTTTTACCAGCGGGGTATCGCCGGCATCAAGCACAATGTAGTTGGCAAAGTACAATACTTTTTCCAACGAGCGGGGCGAAATATCAAGGATCAGTCCCATACGACTGGGGATGCCTTTAAAATACCAGATATGTGAAACAGGGGCGGCCAGTTCGATATGTCCCATACGGTCACGACGAACTTTGGAGCGGGTAACTTCGACGCCACATTTATCGCAGACGATACCTTTATAACGAATTCTTTTGTATTTACCGCAATGGCATTCCCAGTCTTTGGTAGGCCCAAATATTTTTTCACAGAACAAACCGTCGCGTTCCGGTTTCAAAGTTCTGTAGTTAATCGTTTCCGGTTTTCTTACTTCGCCATAGGACCAGGTTCTGATTTGTTCCGGTGAAGCCAGACTGATACGCATAGACTCAAAATTATTTACATCCAACAAGAATCGATCGCTCCCTTCTATTCAATATCGTCGGAGTTGTTTGCATCTCCGTCCAACTCATCTTTAGCTTCCATGTTAAAGTTGCCGATATCTGCAACTAAATCAAATTCCGCATCTTCAGTGCTGTTTTCATCAACGGTATATTCGTCGGTTTCAACAGTATTAGAGGTCGGAATCTCGCCGTCGATGTTAAGGTCAAGGTCGCGCGCGGTTTCGTTGATATCGTCATCGCTGTCGTGCATGGGAATCTCTTCTTCATCTTCATTAAGAACTTTGATATCGAGACCGATACTCTGCAGCTCTTTAATGAGAACTTTGAAAGACTCAGGCACGCCAGGTTCAGGAACATTTTCGCCCTTTACGATAGCTTCGTAAGTTTTTACACGGCCCACAACGTCGTCGGATTTGACGGTGAGGATCTCTTGCAGGGTATAAGCAGCGCCGTAAGCTTCCAGCGCCCAAACCTCCATCTCGCCGAAGCGTTGGCCGCCGAATTGGGCCTTGCCGCCGAGAGGCTGTTGGGTAACCAGGGAGTACGGGCCGGTGGAACGGGCATGGATCTTGTCGTCGACCAGATGATGCAGTTTGAGCATATATACGCAGCCAACAGTAACCTTATTATCAAAAGGTTCGCCTGTACGGCCATCATAAAGCAGCGTTTTGCCGCTGGGGTCAACGCCAGCCAACTCTAAAGTATCACTCATATCTTGTTCATGGGCGCCGTCAAAAACAGGCACGGCCATTTTTACTGCTTTGATGCCTTCCTGTCCGAATTTGTCGATTTCGACTGATTCAGGCATTCCGTATTGATCAACATCATAACCGGCTTTTTCAAAACGTGCGGCTAAATCTTCAGCTCCTGCTTCGATTTTCATACCCAAAGCACGGGCAGCCCAGCCTAAATGAGTTTCCAAAATCTGGCCGATGTTCATACGGGAAGGTACGCCCAAGGGATTCAGTACGATCTGTACCGGCTCGCCGCTGGGCAGGAACGGCATATCCTCGCGCGGCATGATACGGGAAACAACACCCTTATTACCATGACGGCCTGCCATTTTATCGCCTTCAGAAATCTTACGTTTTTGAGCAATATGCACACGAACCTGTTCATTAACGCCAGGCGGCAGTTCATCGCCGTTTTCACGGGTAAACACCTTAACGCTGACGATCTTACCAGCTTCGCCATGAGGTACGCGCAAAGAGCTGTCGCGTACTTCGCGTGCTTTTTCACCAAAGATAGCGCGCAGCAAACGTTCTTCTGCAGTCAATTCAGTTTCACCTTTCGGAGTAACTTTGCCGACCAAAATATCGCCAGGGCGTACTTCAGCACCAATGCGGATGATTCCACGTTCGTCAAGGTCTTTCAACGCTTCCTCGGAAACGTTGGGGATATCACGAGTGATTTCTTCCTGACCAAGCTTGGTATCGCGGGCATCACAATCGTATTCTTCGATATGGATAGAAGTAAAGATATCGGCTTTAACCAGATCTTCACTCAACAAAATAGCATCCTCGTAGTTATAGCCTTCCCAAGGCATATAAGCAACGATAACATTATGGCCCAATGCCAATTCACCATGATCGGTAGCAGGACCATCAGCCAGAACCTGTTTTTCAACGACTTTGTCGCCTTTATTGACGATAGGACGCTGATTGACGCAGGTACCCTGGTTAGAACGTTTGAATTTCAAAAG
>PPYE01072952.1_pt1 | contig 22718 bp, 19 predicted proteins | sample 1559881 | NCBI WGS metagenome assembly PPYE01 (sample SAMN08240022, study PRJNA423297) | Human gut metagenome, whole genome shotgun sequencing project.
CTGTATGAGAACTATTTATTTTAAGAGGTTTTTGATGATGTAATCTCGTAAAAACGTTTCTTTATTGTGCTTTAGTTGGACCTCTTGATAAATTCTCGTTCGTTTCATTCGTACAGAAGCCGGATTGATGCCGAGCAATTTGGCTTCATCATTTGCGTCAAATCCAAAGATATGGAGATAGCAATATTGATATTCTGATTCTGTCAGGTTGGGAAATGCCTCTTTTAGTAGGGAGTAGAATTGGGGATATATCTTGTCTACTTCCGTCATTATGGAATGCCATGTTTTGTCAGTAGGGAGTTGGGAGTCCTCAAGCCTATTTTTTTTAGTCAAAGAAATAAGCTTCTTGCCAACTGTGGATGTTTCCAGACTTTGCTTTTGCAGCCGGTCGTATTTATAGGATATTACTTCTATTTCCTGTTGTAGTTTGTGGGCATTATTCTCTTTGTCTGCCAATGCTTTTTGCAAAACCTGCTTTTTTTCTTCTAGTTCTGCAGATAAGTGAAGGAGCTCTATTTTCATCTTATCTAGAATTGTTTGCTGGTAATAGATTTTGGCTTTGCTTCTCTGCCGGTAAATGATATATCCTGCAACTGATAGTAAGAATAAGGAGATGGCAATAATGATGATGATTGTATTCCTTTGCTGTGTAATCTTTAATAGTTCGTTCTCTTCCCGTATCTTGGCGTTGTTATACTTTTTTTCTATTTCCAATACTTTTGTCTCATTTTGAACTAATGTCAGTGAATCGAGCATGTCGGAACAGATTTCTTTGTAATGGAGTGCTTCCTTGTATTTTCCTTCTGCCTTATAAAGCAGGTAGTAAGCTTGATTGAAGTAATAAGCGATATCATTGTGTTTGGTTATCGTTTCAATCCATTCGTGTGCTTTTGCCAGTTGGTTGTCTTTTATATATATGTGTAATAGGGAGATAGAATCCTTATAGCTTTCTTTGCTGCCCGTTTCAATGGCTTTTAAGAAATATCTTTCGGCATTCTTGTATTTTTCTTGTGCCTCATATATCACTCCAAAAGCATTGGCTACATCAGCTGTTAAATCTTTGTTATGCAGTAGTTGTGAGATGGAATCAGCCTTTTGAAGTAAGGGTATGGTGCAATTAAAAGAATCAGTGAGTGTACATTCACACGCTAAATCTTTTAAGGCGTATGCATAGCTTTTGTAGTTCCTTGCTTTCTTGAAGAAGTTACTGGCCTCTTTTCTTTTCTCCAGACGTTCACTGGTTATATCTCTAAAACCATATAAATCTGCCATATAGGCACAAATATACCCTGCCACATTATAGGCCTGATGTTCTTTGGCCAGTTGCAGCGCATCGGCATATATTTGCATTGCTTTATCATACTCCCCATCTTCTACATAAGCACGGCCCAGATACAAGTCTATTTGCGCCTGTTCTTCTGCCGTGCCGTGTTCGGTGAACCATTGTTGTGCCCGTTGCCATTGGTAGATAGGGAGTAATCCGGTGGCTGCTTCGTCCGTTACTTTACCGCATAGCATACACCAGTGGGCAAAGTCCTTATCAGTCAGTTCATCGGGGGCTTGTATGCTGTCCAGTAGCACGGAAGCACTATCGGCATACATGGGAATCAGTTCCTCTACAGATTGTAATAGCGGAAGTATGCTTGTCTCTTTTCTGCATCCGGGGAGGATGAGAATGAATAGTAGTCCTGTCAAAAGTAAAGCTTTCATAAGAATGTGTTCAGATTTTGCAAATATAGTGATAAATCCGGGCAACTTGTATCTGATAGAGGGAAAAGTCAGTTTTTTATGCTTTCCGTGGCTTCTCCTTTGGAAGTGAGGTGGGAAAGCATGAAAGCTCTTTGTCTTGTCAGTGAAATCTGTCTGTTGTATTTTGTTCTTCTGCCTTTTCATCAAGTTTTATCACTAAAGTGAAGAAACTGTATCACTTTAGTGATGAAGCTTGATTATCTTAGTGATGAACTTTCATCACTAAGGTGAAACGATTAAATGAAAAAGCAGAGATTGGGAGAGAATACCGGTGGAATCACTCAAGTTACAGGAACGGAATTCATTTTGTTTGCGCCATTTATAACGGTTGTAATGTTGTGCTTTCTATTGAAATATCCTATGACAAAATGATGAAGAATTTATGAATAAATCAATCATGGTAAATGATTGGTTATCAACACTTAATAAGTAAATGAAGAATTTGAAGGAAATAATCAGCCAACTGGATACTGTAACTCCTTGTGTTTTGAATCCGTTGTTTTTACGCCACAAATCTTCTGGTCCATTTGCATGCATACATCCCTCTGACCACCAGGTAGCTGATGAGAAAGGCTGTTACGGCCATGCAAATAATGTGTATTATGGCAGGAATCCCCTGAGGCAACAGCGAGGCGAACAAGTCATATCCCATTTGCACGAAGACGAAATGACACAGATAAATGCCGAAGGTCATGGATGCCACTTTTGAAAGAACAGGCGAAGAAGGTATTTTAAGCTTCTGTATACAGACAAAAACAGGAAATGTCATCATAAATACATTGATGCCGCCGAAAAGCCATACTATTTCCAGATAGGCGTAGTTTCCCGGAAAATATTCCTGCATGATGAGGTAGCCGCCGAAAGTGATGGCGTACCCTGTCACAAACATAGGGATACCGATAGCCAGGGTTTTTCTCCAACTCCATTGCAGCGGGTATTTTACCAGATAATGGGCCAGTATCAGATATGGAAAGAAATAGCTTGATATCTTTCCGGGTAGCACGCTCCAGCCATGCATGGAAGATGGGGATGATGAAGTAGAGCCCCACCAGCATATACAGATACCACAGAGGAGTGGTGTCATAGTTGAAATTGAAAATGAATGTCCAAATCTTCGTGATAGTCATTTCCAGGGTGAAGGCGGACATGTCTATGGTAGGATTGTCTGTCGTGGTGATGTAATTCAGATAAATGAAATACAATACAGGCAGCATGACCGACCAGAAGATAAGCGGGACAACAATGCGGCCGATCCGCTTTTTGTAAAATTCACTCATGCCGTTTCGTACAGGAAACAGCAGCACTCCTGTCATCATCACAAACAAGGGCACGCAACAGCGTACGGCACTTCCCAATGCGCACCCTTGCAGAAAAGTAGGACGGTCTGTGTCAAAACGTGCCACAAAAGGGTCACAGCAATGGGCGAATACAACTAAAAAACAGGCGGTGACGCGTAGCAAGTCTATCCATCCGATGTTCTCTCTTTTATTTATTTCCATATTCTCTGTTGGGCTTATTTTTGTTCAAGCACCACTACTAAGGGACGGTGATCTGATGCTACCGGTTCATTTACTACCTGTGCGGAGGTTACTGTGAAGCCTTTCATGTTCTGTTTCAGTGCTGTAATATAATCAATGGTTTCTGTAGGGGCGGGAGCCGGAAATGTATGCTGGTTTACGTCAGAAAGTATCTGAAAATCCTGTTGCAAGTATTTTATGAATGCGGATTCGGGTTCGGCATTCAGGTCGCCGGCCAGGAAAAAAGGTTTTTTGTGAGCGGCGGCAAAGTCTTTTATAAGCTCCAGTGAGGCCATGCGGTCTTCTTCGGTGAGAGACAGATGGGTGCAACAATAAATGTAGTTGTCGAACTCTGCCATAATCAGCGCACGTGCTTCTTCCCGTCCGGGAAGTGTCATGGTTTTCAGGCTGACGGGAATTTCTTTGGTGAGAAGTCCGATACCATATTTTCCTCCGTCGTAATCAATGGCAGGGGCAAAGTAAGCGTGCATTTGCGTACGTCCGGCTATCTCGCCCAGTACGTATTTTTGTCCGCTGCGGTGGGTCATGCTGTCCAGTTCCTGCAAGGCTACCACTTCGGGGTGGATATGATTGATTACATCGGCTATGCGTTGGAAGTCGCATACATCATCCATTCCGTTTGCATTTTTAATGTTATAGGTCATTAGCCGTAACGAATTTTGTGATTGTGCCGACAGGGCTAAAAGAAGGGTAAAAAGTAAGAGCAATGTCTTTTTCATATATTCATCAGGTTTTGATTGTTTAAATTCTCTCCAAAGATAGATAAATTCATTCTTTTTTTCTTTGCCCTCAAAGATAAAAAACAAGAGAAAGTTTTTATCAGAAAGGAAATGTTTCTGTTCAACAACTTGCCGGGGCTTTATTTCTTTCCTGCCGGAGAAGCCTGTGTCATACGGATACTGCTTACCACGCCTGCGGCAATGGCAAAGAATATGGCTAATAACAAACAAGCCTGCGCCCGATGTCCTTCGGCGAACATACGGAACAACAAAGCAACCAGTGTGGTTCCCAAAGTCTGACCTAACAGACGCGCCGTACCTAGCATACCGCTGGCTCCACCGCTTCTGTGAGTGGGAGCGGAAGAAACAATGGTTACATTATTGGGCGTCTGGAACAGCCCGAAGCCCATACCACAGAGTGCCATTCGCCAGATGATATTCCATTCTGCCGGATGGGGGGGAAGCAAATAGAGTGTGAATAGGCCGGTAGCGAAGATGGCCATGCCGATGCCTCCCAGCAATCCGGGATGTACTTTCTCTACCAGTCTGCCTGCAAGTGGTGCGGTCAGGATGGTAGCCAATGGCCAGGGGGTAAGTAGCAAACCGATCTGTACGGCGCTGTATCCCAATATATTCTGCATAAAAAACGGTAAGGAAACCATAGCCAGCATCTGGGCGGTGAATGAAGTGCCAGCTTCCCAATGCTAAGATACTGCCTGCAATGGATGGACCTGCGGCGGCCGAAACAGCTACCACCATGGCATTTACGCCCATTCCGCGCCCTAGTATCTGCGGCGGGTAAATTAAACGGATAAGGGCGGTATTGACACTCATTACACAGGCCGCCCCGAAACCTTGAATGATACGGGAGACAGTCAGCATCCAGAAAGAGTCCGAGAGGGCGCAGGCCAAAGAGGCGCCTGCAAAAATGGAGATGCCGGTCAGAAATATCCGTCTGTAACCGTAAATATCACCTAATGAGGCAAATGATAGCAAGGTCATGGTAATCACCAGTTGATAGGCATTGACAATCCAGATGGCATTGGAAGGGGTGACATCGAAATCGTGTGCCAGCGTGGGTAATGCGATATTCATAATGGTTCCGTCCAGTACGGACATCATGATAGCCAGCAGTACGGCTACCACTGCGAAATATTGTTTAGGTATAAATGCGGTCTTTTCTTTGCTCATGATGCAAAATTAACGGAAATCGGTCAGATTAGGTTTAATTTCTTCTAAATAATTGCTATTCCAATGTTAAAGAACCGGGAATTTATAGAATGGTTAAGGAATAATGCTTATCTTTGCAGCCGTTAAAAACAGTGGAGAGATTTGAGTAGCTTGCAACCACAGAAAAAAATGCTAAAAAATACATTGACTTTCTTATTTACATTTATCTACTCTGATAACTTCCCAAGGTGGTTAACGAATTAACTTTTAATTTTTAATTCTTAATTTTCAATTTAGAATGGGATATTTATTCACATCCGAATCGGTGTCTGAAGGACACCCCGACAAAGTGGCCGATCAAATATCGGACGCTGTGGTGAAGTGATTAACCGTATCGGTTATACCAAAAGCGAATATATGTTCGAAGGAAACTCCTGCGGCGTATTTTCTGCCATTCACGAACAAAGTGCGGATATCAACCGTGGCGTGGAACGCGAGGACCCTATGAACCAGGGTGCGGGCGACCAGGGAATGATGTTTGGTTATGCTACCAATGAAACGGAAAACTATATGCCGCTGTCACTGGACCTGGCACATAAACTGTTGATGGTACTGGCCGAAATCCGTCGTGAAGGGAAGGTGATGACTTATCTTCGTCCCGACGCCAAGAGCCAGGTTACTATTGAATACGATGATAACGGCAAGCCGGTACGCATTGATACGATTGTGGTTTCTACCCAGCATGACGAGTTTGTAACCCCGGCTGATTCTTCCAAAGAAGCTCAGTTGAAGGCCGACGAAGAGATGTTGGCCAAGATTCGTCAGGATGTGATTGAAATCCTGATGCCACGTGTCATTGCCGGAATTCATAATGAAGAAGTATTGGCTTTGTTCAATGACCGGATAGTTTATCATGTGAACCCTACAGGTAAGTTTGTGATCGGCGGTCCTCATGGAGATACCGGTTTGACCGGCCGTAAGATTATTGTGGATACATACGGTGGAAAAGGTGCTCACGGTGGCGGGGCGTTCTCAGGAAAAGACCCCAGTAAGGTAGACCGTAGTGCTGCCTATGCAGCACGCCATATCGCAAAGAATATGGTTGCTGCCGGTGTTGCCGATGAAATGCTGGTGCAGGTGTCATACGCCATTGGCGTGGCCCGTCCTATCAATATCTACGTAAATACGTACGGTCGCAGCAATGTGAAACTGAGCGACGGAGAGATTGCTAAGAAAATAGACGAACTGTTCGATCTGCGTCCGAAAGCCATTGAAGAGCGTTTGAAACTGCGTAATCCTATTTATGAGGAAACAGCTTCTTACGGTCACATGGGACGTGAGCCGAAAGTGGTGACCAAGACATACGAATCCATGTATCATGAAGCAAAGACGCTGGAAGTGGAACTGTTCACTTGGGAGAAGCTGGATTATGTGGATAAGATAAAGGAAGCGTTCGGTTTGTAAGAAACGGATTCGAATATGGTGATGTATACGGGCGAATTCAATTCGTTCCTGCGGCAATGAGCGTCATTGGCTGGCAGGGGAGGATTGGATCCGCCCGAAAACATAAGGATTTATATGAATGATATAAAGAATGTATGTGTATATAGTGCGTCCAGCACAAAGATAGCGAAGGTGTATTTTGATGTAGCGGAAGAATTAGGACGTCTTCTGGCTGAAAAGAAGATCAATCTGATTAACGGGGCAGGCTGTATCGGCCTGATGGCGGCTACCTCCGATGCAGCATTGGCTGCAGGCGGTACGGTGACGGGGGTAATCCCTCATTTTATGGTGGAGCAGGGGTGGCACCATACAGGGCTGACCCGATTGATTGAGACGGAAACCATGCACGAGCGTAAACGGATGATGGCCGATTTGTCCGATGGTGTCATTGCATTGCCCGGAGGTTGCGGCACATTGGAGGAATTGCTTGAAATCATCACCTGGAAGCAGCTGGGGCTTTATCTTAATCCGATAATCATCTTGAATATCAACGGGTTTTATAATCCTTTGCTTGAAATGCTGCAAAGGGCGGTGGAGGGTAATTTTATGCGTAAAGAGCATGTTGCGATCTGGAAGGTGGCTTCAACAGCCGAAGAAGCGATAAATTTGCTCTATACAACGCCTGTTTGGAACAAGGAAATACGTAAATTTGCAGCGATATGAGTGAAACCTGTCATCCCGGAATAGCGTATATTCTCCAACTTTATACGGAAGAGCAGAGCCGTGTTGATACGGCTTTGACACACAGCGTGTGTCATATGTCCAAGGAAGACGGGATGAGAGGAATGGAGTTGCCCTATCAGCTGCGTTCGGACTGGATGGTGACCTGCGTGCTGTTTCTTTGCTTTATCCTGGTATCATACGTGCTGGCACATGGCAAGAAACATCTTGAACAGCAATTTAAGAATTTTGCTTTGTCTAAAGAGCGTGCCAGTTTGTTTGATGATACTACCGCATCTGATGTGCGTTATACATTGGTGCTGATATTGCAGACCTGTATATTATCCGGTTTTTGTGTGTACGATTATTTTTCGGACCATGACCTGCTCCTTTTTCGTACGGTTCCTCATTGTTTATTGCTAAGTATTTACATTGGTTATGTAGTTTTTTTCTTTGTCATCAAATGGCTTCTTTATAGCTTTGTAAATTGGATTTTCTTTAACAAAACACGCAATATTATTTGGCTGGAATCTTACTTTAATGTTGTAATCGGGGCCGGATTTTTACTTTTCCCAATTGTACTTTTGATTGTGTATTTCGATCTGTCACCGCAAATTGCTCCTTATTTTATCGGTTTTGTTATAATAATTGCTAAAATTCTGCTGTTTTATAAGTGCTTTAGTAACTTTTTCAACAAATTTTATGGCGCTTTCCATTTAATTCTGTACTTTTGTGCCCTTGAAATACTCCCTGATTTTGTTCTGTGGAAAGGGATTATCTTAGCGAACAACATTTTGATTTTAAATTTTTAGTACATTGAAAATAAAAAAAGTCCTCGTATCTCAGCCGAAGCCGACTTCTGAAAAGTCGCCATACTATGATATTGCTGAGAAGTACGGTGTGAAAATTGATTTCCGCCCGTTCATCAAAGTTGAGAGCTTGTCGGCAAAAGAGTTCAGACAGCAAAAAGTCTCTATTCTTGATCATACCGCTGTGATTTTTACATCGCGGCACGCTATCGACCATTTCTTCAATCTGTGTACAGAATTGCGTGTTACTGTGCCCGAAACAATGAAATATTTCTGTACGTCCGAAACCATTGCTTTGTACATTCAGAAATATGTTCAGTATCGTAAGCGTAAAGTGTTCTTCGGCGCGACCGGTAAATTCGCAGATTTGGTGCCTTCTATCGTAAAGCACAACACGGAAAAATATTTGGTGCCGATGTCTGATGTACACAATGATGAGATCAAGATTTTATTGGATAAAAATAAAATTCAGCATACGGAGGTAGTGATGTATCGTACGGTAAGTAATGATTTCACTCCTGAAGAAGAGTTCGATTACGATATGCTGTTGTTTTTCAGTCCTGCAGGAATCAATTCTTTGATGAAGAATTTTCCGGAGTTCGACCAAAAGGAAATTGCGATAGGATGTTTTGGTCCTGCTACTGCTAAAGCGGTAAAGGATGCCGGATTGCGGTTGGATCTGGAAGCTCCTACTGTAGAGGCTCCGTCCATGACTGCGGCATTGGATATGTTTATCCGCGAGCGTAATAAGGATTAATTTTTAGTTTATATCCCAAAACCGGGGGTTTTGTATCAATAAAGTTGTAACTTTGTGATTCGAAACCCTCGGTTTCTTTATTTTAATAAAAGAAAGAAGATTATGGTAGAATATACACTCGGTAAAAAAGAGCGTCTGAATAGTAAGACATTGATTGAGCGTCTTTTTTCAGGTGGAAGCAAGTCTTTTCCGGCTTTTCCGCTACGTGTGGTGTATATGTCGGTAGAGCCTGTGGAGGAAGATATGGCGGCAGCTTCCATTCTGATCAGCGTGCCCAAGAAGCGGTTCAAACGTGCGGTAAAGCGTAATTTGGTGAAACGTCAGGTACGTGAGGCTTATCGGAAGAACAAGCATTTGTTGCTGGATGCGCTGGCTTCCCGGAACAAAAGACTGATTATCGCCTTTATATGGCTGGATAACCATATTCATTCTTCTGCCGAAGTGGAGGAGAAAGTGAAGAAGCTGCTGTTTCATATAGTGGAAAGGCTGGAATGAAAAAGATACTTTCCTATCTGTTGCTGTTGCCTGTTTATTTCTATCGGGGGTACATTTCTCCAATGACTCCTCCTTCATGTCGTTTTGTACCTACCTGTTCGGAATATGCCATCGAGGCCATTAAAAAACATGGTCCTTTCAAGGGATTGTATCTGGCTGTCCGCCGGATATTGCGTTGCCATCCGTGGGGCGGGTCGGGCTATGATCCGGTTCCGTAAAATCTGTTGTCCTTATGTTGCTGGATATTCATACGCATCGCAATGCTGCTGTACCGGGAGAATGCATTTTCAATGTAGAGCCTGCATGGTTTGAACCTGTGGAAGGGTGTTATTATTCTGTAGGCATTCATCCGTGGAAAGTTTTGGAAGCTGGTCCGGAAGATTGGACAACGTTGGAAAAGGCGGTCTGTCATCCCTCTGTTCTGGCGATAGGAGAGGCGGGTTTGGACCGTTTGGGGCCGGCAGATATTCTGTTGCAAAAAGAGGTGTTTGTCCGACAAATTTTATTGAGCGAGTCAGTAGGAAAACCGTTGGTTATTCATTGTGTGAAGGCGTTTAATGAACTGATTGAACTGAAAAAGAAGTATCGTCCGCAGATGCCTTGGGTGGTACATGGTTTCCGTAATAATCTGCATATTGCCTGCCGGCTGATGCAGGAAAACATTTATTTTTCGTTGGGAGAAAGATATCAGCCTGATGTGTTGCGGCACGTGCCTTTAGAATGTTTATTGGCCGAAACGGATGAGAGCACGCAGGATATCCGTATGGTGATAGGACGGATGGCGGAAACGAAGAATGTGGAAGTTTCCTTTCTGTGCGATAGGATAGATGAAAATGCACGGAAAATCTTTTTTCGGCAATAAGAGTTGTTTCTTCAGATAAAGAGTCGTACTTTTGTGGCATTTAAAGTATAAATCAAACATTTAAATAGATAATCATTCGATGAATTTTGTAGAAGAATTAACATGGCGTGGAATGGTGCACACAATGATGCCGGGCACCGAAGAGTTATTGGCTAAAGAACAAGTGACAGCTTATCTGGGTATTGACCCTACGGCTGATTCTCTGCATATCGGCCACTTGTGTGGTGTGATGATGCTACGTCATTTCCAGCGTTGCGGTCATAAGCCGTTGGCATTGGTGGGCGGCGCGACCGGTATGATCGGTGACCCTTCCGGCAAATCGCAGGAGCGCAATTTGCTGACCGAGGAAACATTGCGTCATAATGTGGCTTGCATCAAGAAACAGCTGGCTAAGTTCCTTGACTTTGAGAGCGATGCTCCCAACAAAGCCGAATTGGTGAATAACTATGACTGGATGAAGGATTTTACTTTCCTGGACTTTGCCCGTGAGGTAGGGAAGCACATTACAGTGAATTATATGATGGCTAAGGATTCTGTACAGAAACGTTTGAACGGTGAGGCGCGTGACGGTTTGTCATTTACAGAATTTACTTACCAGTTGTTGCAGGGATACGATTTCTTGCATCTTTATGAAACAAAGGGCTGCAAACTTCAGATGGGTGGTTCGGATCAATGGGGTAATATCACTACCGGGGCCGAGCTGATTCGCCGTACCAATGGCGGTGAAGTGTTTGCATTGACTTGCCCGTTGATTACAAAGGCCGATGGTGGTAAGTTCGGTAAGACTGAGTCTGGTAATATTTGGTTGGACCCCCGTTATACTTCTCCTTACAAGTTCTATCAGTTCTGGTTGAATGTAAGTGACGAGGATGCCGCACGTTATATAAAGATTTTCACTTCGCTGAGTCAGGAAGAAGTGGAAGCATTGACAGCAGAACATGCTGAAGCTCCGCACTTGCGTGTATTGCAGAAGCGTCTGGCTAAGGAAGTAACTGTGATGGTTCATTCGGAAGAAGATTACAATGCTGCTGTTGAGGCATCGGGCATCCTGTTTGGTAACGCCACTTCCGAAGCGTTGAAAAAGCTGGATGAAGACACGTTGCTGGCAGTGTTCGAAGGTGTTCCTCAGTTTGAGGTGTCACGAGATGCATTGGCCGAAGGTGTGAAGGCAGTAGACTTGTTCGTTGATAATGCCGCTGTTTTCGCTTCTAAAGGTGAGATGCGTAAGCTTGTACAGGGCGGTGGCGTTTCATTGAACAAGGAGAAATTAAGTGCCTTTGACCAGGTGATTACGACTGCTGACCTGCTGGATGAAAAATACCTGCTGGTTCAGCGCGGAAAGAAGAACTATTATCTGGTGATTGCCAAATAAGAAAAAAGAGAACTTCTTTTATAAATAAAAAGGGGATATTCAGTAAATGTCCCTACAAACAAAAACCGGAAGAAGAAAACCTGTTGTTTCTCCTTCCGGTTTTGTTTGTATCTTTTCTTTCGTCTTATTTTCCGTCTATCTCTTTCAACAGCTCGTCTACCGCAGCTTTCAATTGTGTGTCTTCACCTTTCACTACTGTTTCCGGTGAATTGGCCACTTTGATATCCGGCTCTAATTGTGAATTTTCCAGATAACTTCCATCCGGCAAGCGATAGCCGATAACAGGAATGCCGAATACCAGTGTCGGATCCTGCAATGTTTCCCAAGATACGCTGGTCATGGTTCCCGGTACAGGCATACCTACCAGTTTGCCTATTTTTTGATGGCTGTATACCCACGGAGTGCCGTGTGCGTTACTGTAGTTGGCTTCACACTGCACCATGATACTCGGCTTGTTCCAACGGCGGCTGGGCATATCGCAAGCTTCACGTCCGCGAACTACCTGTGTAAAGTATTTCTTTCCGCTGAACAGGATCTCAATATCCTCGTGCAAACGTCCTCCGCCATTGAAACGGGTATCGATGACGATACCTTCACGGTTATTGTACTTGCCCAGAATATCCGAATAAACGGAACGGAAGCTGTCATCTCCCATGGATTCAATGTGCACATATCCCAAACGGCCGTTCGACCATTTGTCTACATCGGCTGCCCGTTGTTTTACCCAGCGTGCATAGAGCAGATCGCTCATTACACCATTGCTGACAGGAACAACTACTTCTTCCCAACGTTCTTTGGTCTGCGGGTTATAGAGCGTAACCAGTGTTTTCTTTCTGGCTTTACCGTTCAGCAGAACAGAGTAATCGCTTTCGGGAGTGATTTCCTGACCGTCGATCTTTTCAATGATATTTCCGGCCTTCACTTTGGAACGGGCGTGGTCGAAGGGGCCTTTTTCCACTACTTCAGAAATCAACAGACCTTTGCCGTTATGATTCCAGTCATACAGTAATCCTAAGGTAGCGGTGGCATCTCCTTTCAGTTGCGGACGGAAACGTCCTCCGGTATGTGAAACGTTCAGTTCACCCAGATATTCGCTCAGTAATTCCGCAAAGTCATAATTATTATCGATATGCGGCAGGAACTTGCGATAGGCTTTGGTCATGGCATCCCAGTCTATTCCGTGCATGTTCAGGTTGTAGAAGCGTTTCTGTTCTTGTTTGTATACATGGTTGAACATATAGTCACGTTCGGCTGCGAGGTCCATTTTCACGTGGGCTTGATAGCTGATGGGCTTCAAACTTTCAGAATCAGTACCCATTTTCTGCATCGTGTTACTGCCTAGCAAGAACAAGTTCTTTCCATCCTTGTCCATTTCCATGTTGGCCCATCCGGCATCCATTTTATGGAGCAACTTGGTATCTTTCTTGCGCAGATTCATTTTCCACAGGTCATAGCCGCCTTCAAAGGCAGAGAGGTAATATAAGGTCTCGCCGTCTTTGGTGATAATGGCGCTCCCCAAATCGGAAGAGTTGGGAGTAAGGCGTACGATGCGGTCCTCTATGTTGTTCAGTTCCACCACAATGTCCTTTACTTTTTCCTCTTTCTTCTCTTCGGATTTTTCTTTGTTATCACCTTTCTTTTTATCGTTTTTCTTGGTTTCGGTTGTGTTCTTTTGTTCTTTTTCCAGTTCTTTCTGCAATTCGTAATCTTCTTTGCTCAGGCGGAATTTGTCGTATGCATCCTGGTTCATAAATACCAGCATCACATCGTTCAGTGATCCCCATGAGGCATGGGCACGCATACCATAACGCTCGGTAATGAATAAAATGGCATTACCATCCAGTACCCAGCGGGGGGAGCCACTGGTATAGCCGCTATTGGTCAGATTGATAATTTTTCCTCCTTGTGCACTTACCATACCTATATCGGAATATGGATCATGCCGGTTTCCGATAAATTCCAATGTGAACCATTTGCCGTCCGGCGACCATGAATAGTCAAAGCCACCGCCGGTACTGAACCAGGTGGAACCGTCAGTGACCTGACGTACTTTTTTGGTTTCCAGATTAAGCACCATCAACCGGTTACGGTCTTCTATAAAGGCTAGTTCCTTCCCATCCGGCGAGAATTGCGGATAGGTACGTTCTGTCTTGTCCGAAGGCAGGAGTACTTCTTCTTCAATGGCAGTCGCATTGGGGAAGTTGGCTTCCTCCTTACGTGCAATCTTGGCCATGTAAAGTTCCCAGTTTCCGTTGCGTTCACTGGCGTACGCCAAAGTACGGTTGTCCGGTGAGAAAGTAAGTCCTGCTTCACGGGCAGGGGTATGTGTGATTTGCTTGGTGGTATTATAATCGGCGGAAGTGACGAATACTTCACCTCGTACAATGAAAGCAACTTGTTTGCCGTCCGGTGATACGGTAGCTGAGGTTGCTCCGTTACTGAAATTCAGATCCGCTATTGTATTTTGGTCATCACGGATGATATCGATTTTGACTTTCTGCGGTTTATCTCCTTGTTTTTGAGTGTATATTTCTCCATCATACGTATAACAGAGAGTGCCGTTGCTGCCCATTGACAGGAAGCGGACCGGATGGGTCTTGAAATGGGTGACCGTTTTCAATGATTGAGGACTACTTATCGGAAAGGAATATACGTTGAATGTACCTCCGTCTCGTTCGCTCAGGAAATAAACGGTTTGCCCGTCGGGCGCAAATACAGGGTTACGGTCTTCGCCTGCATGGGCGGTCAGGTTGGTATGCTTGCCGTTTTCCGAATCATATAACCATACGTCACGGGTGATGGACGAGGTGTGGTGTTTGCGCCATTCGTCTTCAAAACCTTTGCGGTCTTGGTAGAGAAATGTTTTTCCTGATTTGTCAAAGCAGACCATTTCTGCGGGAGTACCCAGCACCTGTTCGGTACGTCCGCCGGTTACCGGGACTTTGTATAGTTCTGTCATGGCCGAGGTAGGGAACAAGGCACTGTTGGCAGGGTCTTGGATAGAGGCCGAGAACAGGATATAGTTGCCGTCGGTGGTGAAGGTTGACGGTATTTCGGAAGCCGAATGGGTGGTAAGGCGCCGGGCTGCTCCGCCATCGGCCGACATGACGAACAGGTCGAAATTGCCATTGCGGTCACTGGCGAAGGCAATCTGTTTACTATCCGGTGACCAGATGGGGCTGCACTCGTATGAGGCTTGTGTAGTGAGTTGGGTGGCAGTTCCTCCGTTGGAGGGTACTTTATAGATATCTCCTTTATAACAGAATGCAATTTCCGTGCCGTCGGGGGAAATTTGCACGTCACGCAGCCATAAAGGTGTAGCTGCATAACTGCTTGCTGCAACAAGGCTTAAAGCAAGGCAAGTTAGAAGTTTTTTCATGTATTTATTTCTTTTAGTTTGTACGCAAAGTTAAGCATTTGCACTTTATTGCAAAAAAAAGTGCGAAAATATTTGGAATATATTGCAGGAAAAACGTATCTTTGCACCGCTTTCTAAGGAAAGCACATAATGATTGGACTATGGTGTAATGGTAGCACAACAGGTTTTGGTTCTGTTTGTCCAAGTTCGAATCTTGGTAGTCCAACAGTTTTCAATCCGAAATGAAACAAAAGCCCGTTAAACATACAGTTTGACGGGCTTTTTTCGTATCGGATCATATCCTTTAATATAGTCAATACAAGAAGCAGCAGTAAAAAAACAATCGATGCCGTTAATTAGCGGCTTAGCACATTTACAATTTCCACCACATACATCTTGTGAAAACCACCGTGGCCTGCTCAAAAGTGATGCTTCCGTTCTCGGTGAACAAGGGCGATAGTCCTGTCGCTTTTACTTTATCCATGTCACGTCCCGATTTGGAACCGCATATCTTATGTACTTCTTTATGCTCTTCACCTAGAAAAGAGAGAGTGAGATAGTCATTCTGCTCTATAAAGTCGAATGTATAACGCTCGGGGCGGATAAAGATAAAGGCTACCGGACGGTTCCATAGAAATCCTGCACCTCCCCAGTTTGCCGTCATGGTGTTGAATTTGTCTTTGGTACCGGCGGTTACCAACATCCATTCCTTGCTGATTGTCTCAAACAGATTGTCAGTCAGTTCGTTTACTTTTATTTCTTTCATTGTTTCCGTATTTTTAGCTAGTACAAAGATATAATTTTTTTCTTTTACTGTTTCAGATTAAATTTGCTAATTAGTATCTTTGCGAGAAATATTAATTAAAAAAAGAAAGGACGATACAGTGGCAAATGATGTAGTTTTAACCCCGATGATGAAGCAGTTTTTTGAGTTGAAGGCAAAGCATCCCGATGCGATTATGCTATTCAGGTGCGGGGATTTTTATGAAACTTATTCAGAAGACGCTATTGTTGCCTCAGAGATTTTGGGTATTACGCTGACCAAGCGGGCCAATGGACAGGCAAAGAGCGTAGAAATGGCCGGCTTTCCTTTCCATGCATTGGACACGTATTTGCCCAAGCTGGTACGTGCCGGCAAGCGGGTGGCCATTTGTGACCAATTGGAAGATCCCAAGATGACCAAGAAACTGGTAAAGCGCGGTATCACCGAATTGGTGACTCCGGGTGTAGCCATCAATGACAATGTTCTTTCTTACAAAGAAAATAATTTTCTGGCTGCCGTTCATTTTGGGAAAGCCAGTTGTGGTGTGGCCTTCCTTGATATCTCTACCGGTGAGTTCCTTACCGCAGAGGGGCCTTTTGACTATATAGACAAGTTATTAAATAATTTCGCCCCCAAAGAGGTGCTTTTCGAACGTGGTAAACGGGGAATGTTTGAAGGAAATTTTGGAAGCAAGTTCTTTACTTTTGAGTTGGATGACTGGGTGTTTAATGAAAGTTCCTCACGCGAGAAGCTGTTGAAGCACTTTGAGACCAAGAACTTAAAAGGTTTCGGGGTGGAGCACCTTAAGAATGGTATTGTAGCTTCGGGCGCTATTTTGCAATACCTCAATATGACGCAGCATTATCAGATCGGCCATATAACTTCTCTTTCCCGTATAGAGGAAGACCGTTATGTGCGGCTGGATAAATTCACGGTACGGAGCTTGGAACTCATAGGTAGCATGAATGAGGGCGGAACCAGTCTGCTGGATGTGATCGACCGCACTATCAGCCCTATGGGAGCCCGTCTGCTAAAACGCTGGGTAGTCTTTCCGTTGAAAGATGAGAAGCCTGTCAATGAGCGTCTGGATGTAGTGGAATACTTCTTCCGCAAGCCGGATTTCAAAGAGTTCATAGAAGAGAAACTACATCTGATAGGAGATTTGGAACGTATTGTTTCGAAAGCTGCCGTAGGACGAATCTCTCCACGCGAGGTGGTGCAACTTAAAGTAGCTTTGCAAGCCATCGAGCCGATTAAGAATGCCTGTTTGAATGCGGATAACGGGAGTCTCCGCCGTATTGGGGAACAACTGAATATATGTCTGTCTATCCGTGAAAAGATAGCGAAAGAGGTTAAGAATGATCCTCCTTTGCTGGTGAATAAAGGCGGTGTGATAGCAGACGGGGTGAATGCGGAACTGGACGAACTGCGGCAGATAGCTTTTTCCGGCAAGGATTATCTGCTCAAAGTACAGCAACGTGAAAGTGAGCTGACCGGCATTCCCAGCTTGAAAATTGCTTATAACAATGTGTTCGGTTACTATATTGAGGTGCGTAACACGCATAAGGACAAGGTACCTGCCGACTGGATCCGTAAACAGACGCTGGTGAATGCGGAACGCTATATTACTCAGGAACTGAAAGAATACGAAGAAAAGATCTTGGGGGCCGAAGATAAGATTTTAGTGCTTGAAACAAAGCTCTATAATATTGCCAATGATGTCTTTCTGGACTCGGAAACCCAGCAAATCATTATCATTACCGGTCCCAATATGGCGGGTAAGTCGGCTTTGCTACGCCAGACTGCGCTGATTACCTTGTTGGCGCAGATGGGTAGTTTTGTTCCTGCCGAAAGTGCGCGGATCGGTATGGTGGATAAAATATTCACCCGTGTGGGAGCCAGCGATAACATCTCTGTGGGCGAATCTACCTTTATGGTTGAAATGAATGAGGCGGCAAATATTTTGAACAACCTCTCTAGCCGCAGTTTGGTGCTGTTTGATGAGTTGGGACGGGGAACCTCCACTTATGATGGTATTTCCATTGCTTGGGCTATTGTGGAGCATATTCACGAGCATCCTAAAGCCAAGGCACGTACGTTGTTTGCCACTCATTATCATGAGTTGAACGAGATGGAGAAATCTTTCAAGCGCATCAAGAATTACAATGTATCTGTGAAGGAGATAGATAATAAAGTGATTTTTCTGCGCAAACTGGAACGTGGCGGCAGCGAACATTCTTTCGGTATTCATGTGGCAAAGATGGCAGGTATGCCGAAAAGCATCGTGAAGCGTGCCAATGATATTCTGCATCAACTGGAAACGGACAACCGCCAGCAGGGCATTGCCAAGCCTACGGCTGAGATAGCGTCCGGCCGGAGCGGAATGCAGCTCAGCTTCTTCCAGTTGGATGATCCGGTATTGAGTCAGATACGGGATGAGATTCTGAATTTGGATGTCAATAATCTGACCCCTCTTGAAGCATTGAATAAACTGAATGATATCAAGAAGATAGTAAAAGGCAAATAAATGCCTTCATTTTTCATTAACCGTTAATTACTAACCATTAATCATTATCATGAAACACTTACTAACCTTATGGATGTTGGCCTTGTGTCTGTGTGTTTCGGCCAAGGAAACATGTCCGAAAGTAATTCCCGCCCTGCAAGAGTGGAAGGGGGGAAGTGGAAAACTCGTATTGCCTGCTGAAGGCAGTATTGTTGTAGCTCCTGCCGATGAGGCGGCACTGAAAAGTGTGGCGACTGTGCTGGCACAGGACTTGAAAGATCTGTTGGATTGGAACTACACCATTAGGACCGGGAAACCGGGAAAGAATGATATTTATCTTTCATTGATGAAACCCGACAAACAATTGGGAAAGGAAGGGTATGTGCTGACTGCCGGACGCTATGCCGGTATTGAAGCACCGGCTCGTCAGGGAGTCTTTTGGGGAACCCGGAGTTTGTTGCAGATTCTTTATAATGAAAAAGGACAGTTGCCCAAAGGAGTTGCCCGTGACTGGCCGCAATATCCCAGTCGTGGCTTCATGCTGGATGTGGGCCGTAAGTTCTTCACAATGGATTTCCTGCGGCAATATGTCAAAATACTATCGTTCTATAAACTGAATGAATTCCAGATTCATCTCAATGACAATGGTTTTGTACAGTTCTTTGATAACGACTGGAACAAGACCTATGCTGCTTTCCGCCTGGAGAGTGAGCGTTTTCCGGGGCTGACCGCCAAGGATGGTTCTTATACCAAGAAAGAATTCACCGACCTGCAACGTCTGGGCATGGAATATGGTGTGAATGTGATTCCGGAGATTGATATTCCGGCTCATTCATTGGCCTTTACACATTATAAACCCGAGATAGGCAGTGATAAATATGGAATGGATCATTTGGATTTGTACAAGGAGGAAACCTATCGTTTTGTAGATTCTTTGCTGGATGAGTATCTTTCTGGTGAGAAACCGGTTTTCATAGGTCCCGACGTACATATCGGTACAGACGAGTACAATGCCAAGGAAGCTGAGAAATTCCGCTATTTTACAGACCGGTATCTGAAGTATGTAGAGAAATACGGGAAGAATGTCCGTATGTGGGGAGCACTGCGCTGGTTGAAAGGAAACACTCCGGTGAAAGCGGATAATGTAACTATTAATGCCTGGTCATACGATTGGATTGATCCTAATGCTTCTTTGAAAGACGGATATAAGATTATCAATACGTGTGATGCTTATCTTTATATTGTTCCGGCTGCCGGATATTATCGTGATTTCCTGGACACGAAATGGCTGTATGAGCAATGGCGTGTGGGTAAAGTGAATCCTAAGGAAGAGTTGCCTGAAGGAACTCCGGGACTGTTGGGAGGTATGTTTGCCGTATGGAATGACCATTGTGGTAACGGTGTGTCACAACAGGATGTGCATTTCCGTACATTCCCGGCCGCTCAGGTACTGGCCGAGAAGATGTGGAGAGGGAAGAATGAAATGGTTTCTTACGAGGAATTTGAGGAATTGTGCAAACAGATGCCTGAAGCTCCCGGTGTCAACCTGCTGGGGCGTGTGCAGGGTGAGGTAGTCCTTCCGGGGCAGAATGAAGAACTGTCTTTGAACGGTACGGACAGCATTGCCACTATGTTGCCGGAGGTAGGCTATCCATACGTGGTAGAATTTGAAATAAATCCGGACAAAGACCAAAATATCAACGGTATTTTGTTTAAAGGTCCTCATTCCACCGTATATGCCAATTGGGAAAATAAGGGAAAATTGGCTTTCAGCCGTGACGGCTATACGTTTGTATTCCACGCTGCCACACTGCCTGCCAGAGCATGGACGAAGGTACGCATAGAGGGAGACCACAAAGGTACTACTCTTTACATAAACGGTGAGAAAGCGGAACGTTTGGAAGGACGTGTCAAGCAGTTTTACAACTATACTCATAAACGCAAGGACAAGATGTATATGCAGGAAACTTTGGTGTTTCCCATGCGGCAGATTGGGGATGTGCAGAATGGGTTCAGAGGGAAGTTGCGGAATATAAATTGCACGCAATAAAAGATATTTCTTTCTCTTGCTGTGTAGGGGCAGGTTTTAGACCTGTCCCTATGCCCAATAGGAGTGAAATTTCTCCGAATGTTATCTTTAATAGTGTTATATTGTTTATTATCAAAGTTTTATATGCGGTAAATGTTATCTGTTTTATTTTCATGAAAAGGGCTTTATACCTTACTTTGCATTATTAAACTTAAGCAACAAACCCGATGAAAATAAAACAAATTCTACTTTGCATGCTTTTAGCCTGCTTTATTCTTCCCGCTTCCGCACAGAATAGCTGGGGTATTGTAGGAGGCGGACTTTTTTCTAAATCTCTGTCCAGGGATGCACGCTTCAGCCTGGGCGGTTATGCCGGAGGAATGTATGACGTTCATGTTAAAAACTCATGGTATGTACAACCACAATTATTATTTACTTATGAAGAATTCAGATCCAAGACAAGACTTGGTACCGATTCTTTTTTTAGTAAATTCAATTTGGAGCTTCCTATCCTTGCTTCTTATAATGTTGCTTTGAATAACAAATGGAATTTGCGCATCAATGCGGGACCGTATCTGTCCTATGCTATGTTTGGCAGGGATAAATCCATTGATTACGCCTATGGCAACGGAATGCATTCTAGTTTGGGCTGGTGGCATCAGGATTTTCCAGATCATTTTACTTACGGCGGAAGGGCCGGGGTTTCATTGGAATCCGAGCATTTCATTTACACTATCGATGGTAAGTGTTCTCTTCGTAAGAGACCTTTCGGGCGGAGTGTCAGTTTATCGGCCGGTGTAGGATATAAGTTCTGAGTTTTCTGTATCTTTGTCACCGGAGAATAAAAATAGAGTTGCATGTATGTTTATATAAAACAGTTGGGTATTGTTTGCCTTCTATGTTGGCTTGGTCTTTCCTGTACTTTGCAGCGCACGGAACATCCTGCTTTGCGGCAAGCCGGATACTTGATGGAAGAACATTCCGACAGTGCGTTTTCATTATTGAAATCCATCTCTTCCCTAACCGGTATGAGCCCGGAAGACAAGGCCGGTTACGCTTTGCTGCTGGCTGAGGCTGCGGATAAAAATGGTTATTCACTGCTTCCTTGTGACTCATTATTGAATTTTGCTCTCCATGTATATCATGAAGAAGCCAAAGAACATGCCATAGCTCTTCTGTATAAGGGTAAAGTGCAACAGGAAATGGAAAACTATGCCGATGCCCTGAAAAGTTACCGTATGGCGCTTGAAATTCTTTCCGCCTATCCATGCGAATTCTATTGGAAAGGGTTTGTATATAATATGTTGGGTGGGCTGTATGGCAAACAGAACTTGTACGCACAGGCCAAAGATATGTATGTCAAGGCTTGTTATAATGATTCGCTGGCACGGCATAACCGTCATTTCATCAGTTCACTCAGCAACCTGGGGGTAGCTTACATCGGGTATGGAAATATAGACTCCGCTTTTATCTGTCAGCAACGCGCTTTGCAGCTTTCTCTTTCTACTGATAGTTTCCTTTTGCATTCTCTTTATGGAAATATAGGGGATTTATGCGGACGTACAGGACGGAACAGTATAGCTATTATTTGTCTGAAAAGGGCATACGATGCCTGTCGTCTTAGAGAAGACAGCTTGCAGTGTCTTTGGAATCTAGGGGAATTTTATTATAATAACGGGCAGCTTGATTCGGCTCTTTATTATTTGAACCGAAGCAAGGAAGCTGTCGATATTCATATCCGGTATCTCTCTTTCTTTGACTTGTATGCCATAGCCAAGCAGCAGGGAAATGTGGAGAAAGCTTTGGAATATCTGGAAATCAGCACCCAGTTGGAAGATTCTATCTATTCCACCAATGTGGCTACGGAACTGGAGAAGAAGACCTATCGTTGGAATGCCGACGCGCAAGTAAGGAAAGAACAGTTCAAGGCTAAACGGAGGATATACACCATTGCGATGATAGCTGTGGTGTTGCTGCTGGTCATTGTGATTATTTATCAACAGATACTGAAGAACAAGAAGATACAGCAATCCAATTATAAATATCTGTTGCAGAAGCTGAAACAGAACCTGATGGATATGCAGCAGAATATTGCTCAACATGAAGAGGTGATAGCCGAATTGAAACAGAAACAAGAAAGCCGTGTCGAGGAAATAGAAGAGAAGGAACGGGCTATAGAGGCCATGAAGATGGAGAAGGAGAAATTGCGCAACTGGTTGTTCCGGCAAAGTGCCCTCTATACGAAAATAGACAAACTGGCCAACCAGCAAAAGCATCACAAAGAGCGTATTGCAGTGCTCACCAATGCTGAGCAACGCCAACTCAGAGTGATTATAGGACAGATTTATGCTGATTACATAGAGCAACTGCATACCCGGTATCCCAAGTTGAACGAAGATGATGTCCTTTTGCTATGTCTGCAATTGGC
>PPYE01540621.1_pt1 | contig 22713 bp, 19 predicted proteins | sample 1559881 | NCBI WGS metagenome assembly PPYE01 (sample SAMN08240022, study PRJNA423297) | Human gut metagenome, whole genome shotgun sequencing project.
TCTTCTTTCATACAAAAAAAACGTGTTAGCAAAGTTAATATTTTACTCTTTGCTGACACAGTTTTATTTACATCCTCCAATAAGGAAGATAGGGTTGTCACTTCTACCAATACATTGAGAAGTGAACTCTTTGCTGCCAAACTGGTGCTGAGCCGTCCGCTGCTTGGAGGAAATGTCCTGATAGGGGCTGAATACAGTCATACAGAGCGGCAGGATGATTATGTGAATCCGGAAGGTTATGTGCCGACTTCATTCAGTGAACTGAAAGAGCAGAATATCAGTCCGTTTTTAGAGTATAGCCGCAATACCCCCATAGGGCAACTCTCCGTGGGGGGACGTTATGAGTGGGTGAACTTTGATTATTATGAGGATGGGAAATATATGGAAGGACAAAGCCGGAATTTCAGTAATTTCTTTCCGAGTGTTTCATTGGGTTCTGAAATAGGCGGAGTGCAGTTGCAGCTTAGTTATGCGGCAAAGACGCGTCGTCCGTCCTACCAGCAGTTGAGCAATAATGTGACGTATGCCAATAGGTTCACGCTTCAGTCCGGCAATCCGTTATTGGAACATGAGGTGGTGCATAACGTTTCTTTGATGGGGGCATGGAAGTTTATGCAGTTTAGTGTGGATTATAATGACAGAAGAAATGCAATCATTTACTGGGGGGAACAAATGGAGTATAATCCGGCGGTAACGCTTATTTCTTTCAAAAATCTTCATAGCTTGAAGTCTGTTTCGGCATTCTTGTCATTGGCGCCTAAGTTTGGAATCTGGTCGCCGCAATTGAATTGGGGAGTACAGAAACAATGGCTGGATCTGGAGACTACCGATGGATTGCTGAAGATGAACAAACCGATGTTTACGGGGGCTTTTAATAATACGTTTAATTTTAATCACGGCTGGATGGCTTCGGTGGAAATGAATTATCAAAGTAAAGGCGATATGGAGAATTGCTCGGAAACCAAGAATATTTTTTATGTGGATGCCGGGGTTACAAAGTTCTTTTGGGGGGATAGGATGTCTGTGAAACTGAGTGGTACGGATTTGTTCCATGGCATGAAGTCGGGAAACCGTATGTATTATAACCGGGCATCTTCTTTGCAAATTAATAATTATGATAGTAGGAAAGTGATGCTGACGGTACGCTATAAATTTAATGCTACGCGTAATAAATATAAGGGTAGTGGTGCCGGAGAGAGTGAGAAGGAAAGATTATGAGTGCCACTTTTCACATTTCATTTGTTCTTACCCAGCTTATATACCATTTGGCGGAATAAAGGTACGTTTAACCATATATATTCGTACCAATGTTCTACCTTTCTTTTCCATAGTTTGCTCCAGCTATATATTTCCCACCATTTTAGATGGAGATTTGCCGAATTCATAAAATCTTGTGTGGGAAAGAGGGTCAGGGCTATTCCTTTTATCCATAATGTTTTCATTTCGTCCGCCCAATATTGCATGTCCGTTTCTTTTCCGTTGTAATATTTTATAACAGTGAGCAGGCAAGCTACCTCTACAGGGCACTTAGCATTGGAACGGACAAATGATTTCTTTATTTTATCAAGTTCGTATTCTGTCATAACCCGGTTTGTTTTATAAGAGAAAACTCATGGAGCGGCCGCAATCACTTAAAAAAAGAAATTCATTGGAGCGATTAACGTTCATTTGGACGTGGAAGTAGGTATGAACGCTGAATTACTTTAATAAGTGTGCGGCCGGAGTCTGCATGAGTTATATCTGTTACGTCCTGCTCTTTCTATTAACATATCGGCTATTTTGTTTATTTCCCGATTCTTACGCTCAAAGAAATCGCATAACTCTTTCGCCTTTTGTGTTAGTGTTGTTTTATTTTGTAATGCATATTCTATTTGTTGCTCCAATTTCATCGGAGTTATGTTTATCATATCTTTAGGCGAATATTTCAGTACCGGTATTTGAGCAAAGGTACAATCCAGCCATGCGTCAGAATGTGAGTCGGTCAAAGCCAAATCGCATAATGGTAATATGGTGTTAAGGTTCAGCGTGCGGAATAATTCCATGTTGTCGGGCAATTCAGACGATTGATATACATTTGGTATGTCGGTCAATAATATGAATTGGTACCGGGGATTTCTGATGGAACTTCTTTTTATAACTCTATAAAAATCTTCTAGAATCTTTGAATTTTTATTTCCTTTTCCTAATAATCCGACAATAATATTTCTTTCTTTGTCTTTTTTAATATCCTGCAATCTCTTTGTCAATGTTTCCAAACGTGGTCCGGAACCGGATGACAGGTAGGGAGTGGGTGGCAGATAAAGTATAGAAATATCTTTGTCCTGTATGTTTTTTTGGTCAGGCAACTGCATGGCTATGAAAATATAGTCAATGGCTAGCTGCCGATAGAGGGAGGCATGTGCTGCATGCCGACAATCCAGAAGCGTTAGGTCGGGCTTTAACCAACGGAAATCATCTGGATAAAGTACGCAGTTGCTTATTCCTTTATCATATAGTACAGGCGTAAAAGCAGGGTTTGAGGTGTAGGTATAGTATACCTCTTGTTTCTTTTCCCGCAATATCCCTGCTAATTTGATGGTTAGCAATAACTGGCTTTTGTCCGGTGCTATGTCAAGAAGGAAATTCAGCATATATTATTGCGTTAATATGGATTTGTTTAATGAACTTTTTGGACAAATTATATTCATAGAAATTGGAACTTTCATGTTCCAATTTCTAATGAATCAAGTTAGTGGTTTAAGTATACTTTAGTTGGGTTATGAAAACAGGTCTGTCACTCTTTAGTGAAATATCCCGTTAAATGTCCGGAAGGTGTACCTGTTATTTCTAGTTTATATTCTTCTGCAGGGAAATTTGCAATAGAAATTGTGATGTAAGCGCTCTGTACTTCAGGAATATCATTTTCATAAACGACGCCCCCTTTTGCCATATCTGTGATGCGGATGGTCATATCACGGTCGGGTGACGCGTTCTTGAGGGTAAGGAGATAGCCATCGGTAAATACAGTTATGGGGCAATTGGTAGCAGCACTTCTAATAGGATCATCCCATCTGCCATCCAATTCTACATCTTTAACAGGAGTTTCTGTTGTATTGGCTTGTACAGGCAAAATACCTATTAATGTAGTTATGATAATAACTATACTCCATATCTTTTTCTTTATACTTTTTAACTTCATGACTTTATGTTTGTTTTAATTGTTTTGTTTGGGGCAAAGTTAGAGGATAAATCTTAAAAACGTGCAGATATCATGTGGACAAATGGAAAAAGGTAATAAGTTAATAACTAGCTTATTACCTTTTTTTATAGGAGGGCGATATAGACAATTGTTTATTTTTAGTATTCCATAAGCCATAAATCAAGGCTTTGATTTTCGCCTAATGAACCTATTTCTTGTACGATGCGTTCTTTTAATCTTAATTTTCTTTTGGACACAGATGTGGGCGAGATGGCTAACATATTGGCGATGTCACCGTTGCTGAACCGTAGTTTTATCAAACAGCATATTTGTATATCACCGTCTGTTAAGGAAGGTATCTGATGACATAGTCTTTTAGTATAGTTATCGAATAATAAATCTATTTTTTCTTTTATTTCTTGCCATAGTTTGTTGTCTATATACTTTGTTGTTTTTAGCTTATTGAATAATTCTGTCTGCTTAATGAGTTGGTTACATAAAAAAGCCTCGCGTTTATGTAGATACTGGTTTTCTTTTGATAGATGTTCCATAGCTTCCAGTTCTTTCGATTTTTCTTTTAATGACTGGGCATAATTGCTTATATGATTTTGCAGGTTATTGTTCTCCAGTTTCAGCGTTTCATTCTGTTGTTGTATTTCTTGTCGTATTTTATTTTGTTCTTTCCATTGTTCTTTTATCTCTAGGCTTCCTTCCATTTGGATCGTAAGTTCTTCTATCCGCATTTTGTTGCGGTTTATCAATGTCTCATTTTCATGTATTTTCATAGTGAAATAACGAATTTTTTCTTCTTTCTCCGATATCTCTTGTTTTTGAGAAACTATTTTTCGTTGGTATAGATAGTTTGTTATTGCTATGATGAAAGACAAAATGATTAAGGCAATGAGCACATTGCGTATGATCCGGTCTTTCTTTATTTGTGACAGATTATTTTCATTGATTATTTTTTGCTGATCATATTTTTCTTGCATCTCTATTAATGCTTTATTGCGATCTGTTTTACCTATTGAATCTTGATAGAACCATAGCTTATTACTGTATTCTACTGCCTTTTTGTAATCTTTTTCTTCTTGACTAATATAATATAGTGCTTGATAGGCGCTACGGGCTGTATGGATATTAGGTGACAGGCAAGCTTGGTTTAGGTAAAAATATGCAGAATCGTACATTTTTAAATAGCGATAAGTATCTCCCAATGAAAATATTCTTTGATCAGTCTTTTTTATTTTAATACAATCTTTTGCATACTGAAGAGCCTTTTTATTTTCTCCTGTTTTAAGAAATAAAAAACTGGTTTCGTTCATGGCGCTTGCCAATATGGTAGGATAGTTATTCACTTGTCCTATTTTTATAGCTTTTTCATAATATTCTATCGCTTTATTATATTGTTTTTTCTGTGAAAATGCTCTGGCGATATATATGAAAGAGAAAGCTATGTATGTTTGGTTGTCGGATAGTTCGGCATTATGATGTGCTTTTTCAAAATATTCCATAGCATAATCATTTAGTTTTCGATACAGATACATTAGTCCTACCTCTGAATTGATAAGAAAGCCTAATTGATAATCATTTGTTTTCTCTATTTCAGTCGCTGCTTCTAGATAAAATGACAATGCATCTTCGGCATGATGACTTTCATGGCGCAAGATACCTTTATAATATAGCGCCAATGCCTTTCTTTGTGCATTATCATGTTTGGTGAAATAAGAGTAAGCGATATTTATTAAAGAATCGGATTGTTCAATTTGGTTTTTATATTGAGCTTGTGTCATCAATAATGCCCATGTGGCATATTGTTCATTTTCAGAAGGAATGTCAGGTTGTATGCCCTGTAATATATGCAGTGCGCTGTCGGGATATCTGTACATCATTGCTTCTGCCTTTGCCAATTCGGGTTGGAAGGCTGTGGGGTAGTTCTTGTTGTGTGTACAGGATATCAGACTGATAATTATGCTAATTATTAGCCCTGCATATTTGAAACTGCTCATAGTAATCATTTCTATATTATTGGCGATAGGAATCTTATGGGATATGTTGCGTAAGTGAATGAATTGGTTGATTTTATAGGAAAAGTTTGAAGATTGATGTTTTCTGATTTATCCTGCCATGGTATAATATAAAGGGATGTGCCTGAATTATTTTAAATACGGAATAAAAAATCAGGCATGTCCCTTCATTATAGCTGGGGTAACCCTTTGAACGCAAAATGTAGTCGGCACATCTGCCGACAAACAGACACGATTGTTTTTCAGCCAGTTCACGTATTACGTCGCTTTGTATTTTGAACAAAGCGTCATTGCTCAGACAACTGCCATAGGGAATGGCTCCGTCGCTGATAAAAGGAAAACGTGTTCCGAACAGACCGCCGATAATGCTTTGAGAAGCTTTTTCATCTGCTTTTTCAAAGAATTCCTTGCATAGGCCGCTCTCTTCCGAAGCTAGTTTGATTAATTCTTTATCGTAAAAGGCGATACCAAACTCTTGGGCCAGTTTTTCGCCTATCTCTTTTCCTCCACTGCCTAGTTGGCGTCCTAGGTTGATAACATAATGCTCGTTCATAGTCGTTGTCTATTGATTATGTGGGCAAATATAAGGAAACTAATTTTTAATTCTTAATTTTCAACTTTTAATTTGTTACCGTGGGTCTTAAAAATCTTGAACTGGCGGTAAAGCATGATTCCTGCGACAACACTTGCCGCCAAGTCTGATATTGGCATACTCCACCAAATTCCTGCTGATCCCCAGCAAAGAGGGAGCAGGATGATGCTGGGAAGCAAGAATAATAATTGTCGGGTTAATGACAGGAAGATGGCTTTACCGGCCATGCCGATACTTTGAAAAAAATTGGACGTTACCATCTGAAACCCGATAATGGGAAAAAATATGACTACAATGCGTAAGCCGGTAGCTGATAGCTGTATCAGTCCCTCATGAGTGGTAAAAGCGGATACGGCCAATTCGGGCATCAGTTCACCTACTAGAAAACCGGTTGTTGTAACAGCGGTGGCGCCATAAATGGTAAGTTTTAATACCTGGTTTACACGATGATATTGTTGGGCGCCAAAGTTATAACCGGCTATGGGTTGCATTCCTTGATTCAGCCCCATCACAATCATGACGAACAGGAAAACAATCCGGTTTACAATACCAAATGCGCCAATAGCCAGATCGCCATCATATTCTTTCAAACCTTTGTTAATGAAAATTACAATGAAGCATGCTGCCAGATTCATCAGGAACGGAGACATACCGATAGCGATGGTGTTTTTTACGATTGTACCGCGCAGTTTGTAAATGCCTCGGCGGAGATGAAGCAACTCGTTCTTGTTGGTGAAGGTCTTGAATTGCCACACCAGTGAGATGATTTGGGCCAGAATGGTGGCAATGGCGGCACCCTGGATACCCCAATGGAATAGATAGATAAAGATAGGGTCAAGGATGGTATTGATAATTACTGTGGTGATGGTGGCTGTCATTGCTTTTTGTGGATGCCCCGAAGCGCGTAGTAAGGCATTCAGTCCCAAATACATGTGGGTTATAACATTGCCCAGCAGGATAATGACCATGTAGTCTCGTGCATAGGAGATGGTATCCGGGCTTGCCCCGAAGAAGTAGAGAATAGGATCAAGGAAAAGCAAGGTTAATATACTGAATCCTATACCTATAATAAAGTTCAGCGTAACTACGTTACCCAAAATGTTTTGGGTGGTAGCATAATCTTTCTGTCCTAATTTTACGGAAACTAATGTGGAGGCACCCACACCGACCAGTGAACCGAATGCAGCCGCCAGATTCATCAGCGGGAAGGTGATAGCCAGTCCTGAAATAGCCAAAGGGCCTACACCGTGACCGATGAAGATGCTGTCTACCATATTGTATAGGGAAGATGCCGTCATAGCGATAATGGCGGGTATTGCATATTGTAAAAGTAATTTTCCGATTGGTTGTGTTCCCAATTCTGTGGGGGTTCCTGTTTTTGCCATACTTTATTTTCTGTCTTTTTACCTGTTTAACCTGAATTCGGCTGCAAAGGTACACAAAAAATGAGTGTGAGGGAAAAGTTTGTTTATCTTTGCATTTAAAAAAATAAACGGAATAGAATTAATGAATAGTCAAAAAGGAATAGTGGGCTGCTTGCTATTGGCATGCACCTTACAAATGTCGGCACAAGTAAAAACGTATAAGTATCGTGTAAACTTTCGCGATAAGGCGGAAACAACCTATGCATTGGACAAGCCTTCGGCTTATTTGTCCGAACGTGCTTTGGAGCGTCGCATGAAACAGGGATTGCCCGTTGATTCTACAGATATTCCTGTGTGCCGGAGCTATATAGATATGCTGGTCGGAAAAGGAGCACAGCTTGTATCCAAAAGTAAATGGAACAATACAGTGGTAGTGCAGGTATCCGACACGTCGGTTATTGATAAAGTGGCGGCATTGCCTTTTGTGACAGCTGTCCGGAAAGTGTGGACAGCTCCCGACAGTATTCCTGCCCGCAATGCCAACCGTAAAAAAGAGGTGACCAATAGGGTGACAAAGAGTAATAACTATTATGGGGATGCGTGGCGGCAGATTGCTGTTCATCATGGGGACAGTCTTCACGCTGCAGGTTTTCGTGGGAAGGGGATGCAGATAGCGGTCATTGATGCCGGTTTTTATAATGCTGATGAAATCAGTGTTTTCAAAGGAATGGACTTGTTGGGAACACGCGATTTTGTAAATTCTCACTCGGATATTTATGCCGAGAACTATCACGGCATGAAAGTGTTGTCTTGTATGGCTGCCAATAAGCCGAATGTATTGGTCGGCACGGCTCCCGAAGCTTCATATTGGCTTCTCCGTAGTGAGGATGATGATACGGAACAGCCTGTGGAAGAGGATTATTGGGCGGAAGCTTTGGAATTTGCCGATAGTGTGGGAGTGGATGTGGTTAACACTTCATTGGGATATTATGAGTTTGATGATACGACCATGAATTACCGGTACCGTGATTTGGACGGGCATTATTCATTGATGTCTCATTCCGCTTCTTTGGCTGCCGATAAAGGATTGGTGTTGGTATGCAGTGCCGGAAATTCGGGGCGTGGCACATGGAAAAAAATCACACCTCCGGGAGATGCGGAAAATGTTATTACAGTGGGGGCGGCGGACCGGAATCTGGTTAATGCTGATTTCTCTTCTGTAGGAAATACTACAGATGGCCGTGTAAAACCGGATGTGATGGCGGTGGGAGTTGCTTCGGCCGTAGCGGGTAATGATGGAACGGTTTCTCATGCCAATGGTACTTCTTTCGCATCGCCTACATTGTGCGGGTTGGTAGCCTGTTTCTGGCAGGCTTGTCCCTGGCTTACTGCCAAGCAGGTGGTGGAGGCAGTGCGGAATGCAGGAGACCGTAAAGAGTATCCGGATAATATTTACGGTTATGGTGTGCCTGATATCTGGAAAGCTTGTCAAATAGAATTAGAGAAGAAAAAATAATGGAAGAACATCCTCTTTCTTTATATGAACTGAATGCGTTGGTTAAGCGCAGCATTCATGCTTGTCTGCCCGATACTTATTGGGTTCAGGCAGAGCTGAGTGATGTACGTTCCAATTATTCCGGTCATTGCTATTTGGAATTTGTACAGAAAGAGCCACGGGGGAATAATCTGATAGCTAAGGCAAGGGGGACTATTTGGAGCAATGTCTACCGTTTGCTGAAGCCTTATTTTGAAGAGGAAACCGGGCAGGCTTTTGTTGCAGGTATTAAAGTGATGGTGAAAGTGGCTGTGGAGTTTCATGAATTGTATGGTTACTCGCTTACTGTGCAGGATATAGATCCTACTTATACATTGGGGGATATGGCGCGTCGCCGTCGCGAAATCTTGAAGCAATTGGAAGAAGAAGGTGTGCTGACTTTGAATAAGGAACTGGAGATTCCTTTGCTGGCGCAACGCATAGCCGTTATTTCCTCGGCTACGGCTGCCGGTTATGGTGATTTTTGTAATCAACTGGAACAGAATCCCTATGGTTTTGTCTTTTATCCGCGTTTGTTTCCTGCTATTATGCAGGGGGAACGGGTAGAACAATCTGTCATTACCGCATTGGATGCTATCCATGCCTGTCGTGATGATTGGGATGTCGTGGTTATTATCCGTGGCGGAGGCGCCACGTCCGACCTTTCGGGGTTCGATACATATGAGTTGGCGGCTAATTGTGCTCAGTTTCCTATACCTATTATAACCGGTATAGGGCATGAGCGTGACGATACGGTGTTGGACTGTGTTTCTCATACTCGTGTCAAGACACCTACTGCTGCTGCCGAGTATCTTATAAATCATTTGCACGACACTGCCAAGGTTCTTGAAGATTATGCATCGGCTGTACTTCATACTATCTCTACCCGTATGGAACGGGAAAATACCCGGCTGAACCGGATGGTAGAACGTATTCCCATGCAGACGCGGATGAGGCTGAAAGAGGAACATTATCGCCAGGAACGAATCATGAAACATTTGGAAGTAGGCCTGCAATCCCGTCTGACAAAAGAAACCCATTGTTTAAAAATGATGGAAACTCGGTTGGGCATCGTTTCACAGCGTCGTCTGGTAAAGGAAAAGCATCGGCTCCAACTTTTGGAGCAGGAATTGAAGGCGGCATCTCCCGAAAATTTGTTGAAAAGGGGATATAGTATCACGCTGAAAAATGGCAAGGCGGTGATCGATGCTTCTGTATTGCAGCCGGGTGATGAACTTACCACCCGTTTTGCCAAAGGAGAAATAAAGAGTATAGTAACTAAAAAATAAAACGAAGTATGGCAGCAAAGAAACAAACCTATGAACAGGCTATGAAACGTCTGGAAGAAATCGTATCACGCATAGACAGTAATGAGTTGGACATAGACAGTTTAGGTGTGAACCTGAAAGAGGCACAGGAATTAATCAAGTTTTGCCGGGATAAACTTTATAAAGCCGATGAGGAGATAAAGAAAATGTTGGATAATAATGTTTCAATGTGACAATATGCTAATGTGCCAATTGGCTGCGCTATATTCTGCATGGCATATTTGTACCTTAGCACATTGACATATTGGCAAATTATAAAAGCTATAAATAAAAAAGCTGTTTTGATTGGAATTTGCAAATATAAAACGTAATTTTGCTCTCATTCGTAAATAATAACATAATTAAGATACACTATGAAAGAGATTGATTGGGCAAATCTGTCCTTCGGCTATATGAAGACAGACTATAATGTACGTTGCTACTATCGTGACGGTGCATGGGGAGAGTTGGAACTTTGTTCGGAAGAAACGTTGAATATTCACATGGCCGCCACTTGTCTGCACTATGGGCAAGAAGCGTTTGAAGGGTTGAAGGCTTATCGTGGAAAAGACGGTAAAATCCGTATTTTCCGTCCTGAAGCCAATGCGGAACGTTTGCAAAGTACTTGTGACGGTATTCTGATGCCGGAACTTCCTACAGAAAAGTTTGTGGCCGCTATAAAGAAGGTGGTGAAAGCCAACGAGCGTTTCATTCCTCCATACGAAAGTGGTGCGGCTCTTTATATTCGTCCGTTACTGATTGGTACAGGTGCTCAGGTGGGGGTTCACCCTGCCAATGAATATCTGTTTGTGGTATTCGTAACTCCGGTAGGTCCTTATTTCAAAGGTGGTTTTTCTACTAATCCTTATGTTATTATCCGTGAGTTCGACCGTGCCGCACCTTATGGAACCGGACGCTTTAAGGTGGGCGGCAACTATGCTGCCAGCCTGCGTGCCAATAAGAAAGCCCATGATTTGGGATATTCCTGCGAGTTCTATCTAGACGCCAAGGAAAAGAAGTACATTGACGAGTGTGGTGCGGCTAATTTCTTCGGCATCAAAAATAATACTTACATTACACCAAAATCATCTTCTATTCTGCCTTCTATAACGAATAAGAGTTTGATGCAGCTGGCCGAGGATTTGGGTATAAAGGTAGAATGTCGTCCGGTTCCTGAAGAAGAACTGGAAACCTTCGAGGAAGCGGGGGCTTGCGGTACGGCGGCTGTTATCAGTCCTATCCAGCGTATTGATGATTTGGAAAACAAGAAATCGTACATTATCTCTAAAGATGGAAAGCCGGGTCCTGTTTGTACAAAATTGTATAACAAACTGCGTGCTATCCAGTATGGTGATGAACCTGATACACATAATTGGGTGACAATTTTAGACTAATAGAAAAATAGATTCTTATGAAAACAAATTCAGAATTGAAGAATCGGGCAATCGATGCGTTGACCGGTAATTGGGGACTGGGTGCGGTTATTACCTTGGTCTATGGACTGGTGATGAATGCCCCTACGCTGCCCTATCGTATTATGGAGTCGGTGGCTTCGTCTTCCTTTAGTCTCATCGCTTTGTTGCTTTTGCCATTGGGCTTCGGCTATACCGTCCTTTTTTTGGATGTGATTCGTGGAATAAAGCTGGATTTTGCCCGTCTTTTCGATGGGTTTAAAGACTATGGACGGATATTGGGTACAATGCTGCTGACTACAGTCTATACGTTCCTGTGGACGTTGCTGCTTGTCATTCCGGGCATCATGAAGTCCTATTCATATGCCATGACGCTCTTTATTCTGAAAGATTATCCGGAGTTAAGAAAAATAGACCTGCAAGTGAATTGCGGGTCTATTTTTTTTCTCTTTCACAGGATATTCCTACCTTTGCCTGTGGAAACAAATTAATGATAGACTAATTTTCATGGGAAAAGGAAAACTGGAGAAATTTGCTGATATGCGGGAGTATCCGCACGTGTTTGAATACCCTTATTCGGTGGCCGATAACGTTACGTTCGATATGAAGGGGAATTGGAACCGTGACTTTTTTAAGAACGATAATCCGATAGTTCTGGAACTGGGATGCGGACGAGGTGAATATACCGTAGGGCTGGGTCGTATGTATTCCGATAAAAATTTTATCGGTGTAGATATAAAAGGGGCCCGTATGTGGACCGGTGCGACGGAAGCGCTGAAAGATGGCATGACGAATGTGGCTTTTTTGCGTACCAATATCGAAATCATCGACCGTTTTTTTGCTCCGGGTGAGGTGAGTGAGATATGGCTGACTTTCTCTGATCCGCAGATGAAGAAAGCGACTAAACGTCTTACTTCCACATACTTTATGGAACGTTATCGTAAGTTTTTGAAGCCGGACGGACTGATTCATTTGAAGACCGACAGTAATTTTATGTTTACTTACACCCGCTATATGGTAGAGGAAAACAAATTGCCGGTAGAGTTTATGACCGAAGATTTGTATCATTCCGGTTTGGTGGATGACATACTAGGCATCCGTACCTATTATGAACAACAATGGTTGGATCGTGGTTTGAATATAAAATATATGAAGTTCCGTCTGCCGCAAGAGAAGGAGTTGCATGAACCCGATGTGGAAATAGAATTGGATGAGTATCGCAGTTACAACCGCAGTAAACGAAGCGGGTTGAAAACAAGTAAATAATAACAGAATGATGACTTTATATCCGAAATTGATTTTGGACGCCTTGGCAACGGTGCGTTATCCCGGAACGGGAAAGAATTTGGTGGAAGCGGAGATGGTTGCCGATAATCTTCGCATTGACGGTATGTCGGTAAGCTTTTCGTTGATTTTTGAGAAACCGACCGATCCGTTTATGAAATCTATGATAAAGGCTGCCGAAACAGCTATTCATACTTATGTTTCACCTGATGTACAGGTAGCTATTGCGACAGAGAGCCGTCAGGCGGCGCGTCCCGAACCGGGTAAGCTGCTTCCATTGGTAAAAAATGTCATTGCTGTTTCATCCGGAAAAGGCGGGGTGGGCAAGTCTACTGTGGCGGCCAATCTAGCTGTGGCCCTAGCTAAACTGGGATATAAAGTAGGTTTGCTGGATGCTGATATTTTCGGTCCTTCTGTGCCTAAAATGTTCCAGGTGGAAGATGCCCGTCCTTATGCTGAGCGGCTTTGGCTGATGCGCGCAAGGGAATCAATATGTATACCAATGATAAAGTAAATGTTCCTATTTTGGGATTGGTGGAGAATATGTCATGGTTTACTCCTGCGGAACTTCCTGAAAATAAGTATTACCTTTTCGGAAAGGAGGGTTGCAAACAGCTGGCAGAGGAAATGAATGTGCCTTTGTTGGGACAAATTCCTATTGTGCAGAGTATCTGTGAAAATGGTGATAAAGGAACTCCGGCTGCTTTGAATGAGGACAGCATTACCGGGCGTGCATTTATAGAGTTAGCTGAAAATGTTGTGAAGCAGACCGAGAAGCGTAATGCGGAACAGGCGCCGACACACATTGTGGAGATGAAGAAATGATTTAGGAATATATTTTTAAGATGAAAAGAGACTGTTCGAAACAGCCTCTTTTCTGTTTTTATGCTCTTTATTGCAGTTTGAAAGTTACAGGAACAGTGTATCTGCAACGTACTGCTTTGTCTTTTACAGTTGCCGGCTTCCATTTTGGCATGGATTTTACAACCCGTGCTGCTTCAGCATCCAGTTCGGGGGTAATGCTGCGTACTATGCTTACATGGTCTACCGAACCATCTTTTTCAATGACCATCTGTACGATTACTTTACCTTGTGCTCCCTCCTTTTGCGCTATTACGGGATATTTTATGTTGCGTGCCAAATATTGCAAGCAGGCTGTCATACCTCTGGGGAATTCAGGCATATTGTCTGCTATCTGGTATACGGGGTCTTCTCCGACAAGAAGTAATCTCACCAGTTCCGGATTTTCCATATCTTTGATGGGGCAGAGTTCTTTTACCGTGAATTTTCCTTCTTGATAACCTTTATGGTTAATGGCAATGGTTTCGCCTACTCCTACTGTTAACTGAGCTTCTCCGTGAGCGTTTGTCGTGGCTTTGGCATTTGTTGAAGAAGAAATAAGTTCTACTCCTGCAAGTTGTTGGTTATCATTATTGGATATTTGTAACTTGATCCGTATTTGTTTGCCGGCTTTGATGTAGGCGGCAATATCATCATCGGTATCGAAAATGGCAGTGACATTCGGTTTGTTTGCTGAAAGTAGAAGTGATTGGTGTTTGGAACTTTTAGGAGAGGAAACGTCTAGGGAAACATACTTGGGAGTCGTCATATCCACTTCTATGGTAGCCTTTCCTTCTGCATTGGTCTTGAAAGTTTTTACTTCATTACCCGGTTTGATTTGCAGAGTAATATTAGGCTGAGGCTTACCTTCACTATTGGTTACGGTAATAGTGAAAGTCACCAGACCTTGTACTGTTGTGTTGACAAAAGATGCCACTTCTTCCCTTTCGGGGCGTGGGGTGCTTTCTTCCGTGGAATAGATTAACCTTTCGGCTGTCCGTGCCACGGTTTCAATGTTGCTGACCAAGAGTAGAGCAGCAGTCAGCGGTGCAAACAAGGCATATTTGATATGCCCTGTGGTGCGGGTTCTTTTTTTGTTCATCATTTTAATTCTGTTTTTTAAGTGTGATAAGTTGAAATTATTATATAAACCGGTTTGTCTGTTTTGGTTGGCTAATCCCAAAAGGTGATATTGATATGCTTTCTTATTTGTGCCGGATTCCATTACTTTATGATCGGCAAGGTATTCCAAATTGAGTCTGATCTCTGTTTTCAGCAGCCATGCAAAAGGATTCATCCAGCAAATGATATTTACTATTTCACTGATAATGACATCTATGGAATGCCATTGGCGGACGTGGGTCTGTTCGTGCGTCAGGATTTCTTGTTTTTCATCTTCTTTCAGTCCGGGCAGATAGATGAAAATCCATTGCCAGAAAGAGAATGGATTGGCAGGTTCTGATAGACTGCGTATGGATATTTGGTCTACATTTATATTCTTGCTTTTTAAGACAAGGCGGAAAATACTGCTTAGTTGGATCATAAATCGTGCGGATAATAGAAGGATTCCAATCCAATAGACGAACTTTATTATATCAAGCAGGTCGGGTGTGGGAATAGCAACAGGAGCTGTGACTACTGTGGCAGTGGAAGTATTTGTTTCTGTCAGCATCATCAGTGCGTAGTAATCTGCCAGTTCATTGATGGCAGGTTGTTCTTTCACCCATGCTTGCATATCCATCAGCGGATAAAGAAAAGAGAGGGCAAGAAAACTCAGCAGTGCGATACGACGCCACTGGAAGAAAGTGTCGCGACAGCAGAACAGCTTGTAGAAAGCATAGAATAAGGCGATGCCTATATTTACTTTCAGCATGTAGATGAGTTCGGGTGCTGTAGTTATCATAGTATTTGTGAATTTAGCAGGATTATTTATCTTCTTCTTTCTCTATCAAGTTGATAATGTCTTTCAAGTCGGCTGCGGAGATTTTTTGCTCTTTGGCGAAGAAAGATACCATTTCCTTGTATGAGTCAGCAAAATAGTTCCGGACCACACCACTTACAAATGTGCGTTTGTATTCGCTTTGTTTAACCACTGGGGTGTATTGATAAGTGTTGCCGAATCGTTTGGCCGTAACATACCCTTTTCTTTTCAGGTTGTTCACTATGGATGCCACCGTAGTATAAGGCGGCTTGGGTTCGGGAAATTTAGCAACTATGTCTTTCACGAAACATTCTCCCATGCTCCAAATATGAAGCATCACTTCTTCTTCTTGTATCGTTAGCTTTTCCATAAGAAAATGAATTGATTACGATGTTTTCGCAAATCTACGAAAAAATCGTAATAAGCAAAAGGAATGGGAGTTAATTAGTGTGAATACAGATTGTGGGCAGATAAAAAAACAAAGTGAAGAATCCGGCTGTGATAGATTGAAGCGGACCCTTCACTTTGGCATGAAAATGACAGATGAAGTAAAGTTTATTTTTTGTGTAGAATATAATGGTCTGCTAACTCTCCTGTTATTGCCTGTTTGTCTTGATTGAGAGCGGTCAGGGTATTCTCACCGACTTTATAATATTGCTTATCCTCTCCATTAATTAAAGTCATGATATTACCTTCAACAGAGTAAGTTCCATATTCTTTGAAAGTAGCATCCTGCCGGTCAATATATTCTGATATCAACTCAAAAGTCTTGTCTTTTTTAATAGTCAGGGTCATGTTGATACCCGGACAGTCGGCAGCCGGAAAAGTTCCGGTGTAAGTACCGTCATAATCCAATGAGTTTTCTGCATTGTGCATATCCGTTGTTTCGGTGGAGATTGCAGAATCGTTAGTGTTTTTGGAGTTGCTGTTACATGAAGTAATCAGCAGGCATACGCATGCCAGAATAAAAAGTTTTTTCATCATAAATAATTCATTTAGTTCTTAATTTATAAACAAATTCAGACGACATTTGTTCTGCGTCTTTTCTTAATCTCTTTTAATCTTTCGTATACATGTCTGCGGCTTAAGGTAATCTGACGACGGTATACGATGCAGGTGGTAAGGAAATAAACACCTGTTTGTATCCACAATACCCGGTACTCTGTCAGCACATCGGTCAGTGTGGCTCCCATATTGTTGATGCGTACAAAGCCGTTGATGCCGAAAGTGGAAGGGAACAGCCACGAAACCACCTCCCAGAATTTAGGAATGGCAGTACCTGGCCACGAAATGCCTGAGATAAATAGCAACGGTACTGAGGTAAATACATAAATCATCATACAGGCTTCCCGATGGTGAATAAAGATAGAACAAGTCATCGCGAAAAAGATGCATGCCAGTATATAGGGAAACATGAATGCCGCTAGGGTTCCGGCTTGAGCTATTTGTACCAGGCTGAACATTTTGGGAACAAGGCAGAGCATATAGGTAGCCATGACAGCATATATCATAAGGTAAGTCAGTGATTTGCCTAAAACAATGCGCAGCGTGCCATGATAATGGCGGCTCATGGGGATAAGGTCCCGAAAACGGTTGTTCTCACGAGCAGTTCCGGCAGATAGACCTACTCCTAGCAGTAAAGTTTGTTGGATAATCAGTATCAGTACGGCGGGTATCAGGAAGCTGGCAAAACCGTTCTGCGGATTGAAAATGGAAATATCCTCATACGCTATGGGAGACGTGCTCACTTCATCTTGTCGGATGGTTGTGTTGCCGGAGCGTTCTATCTTTATCTGTTTGTTCATTACCAGCGAGGCATTGGTGTTGGCTGTCAGCATGGCTTTGTAGTATAGCATACCGCTCATGTCACAGTAGATGGTGACATGGGTTTGAACTCCTTTAGTAATGTCGCGGCTGAAGCTTTCAGGAATATAGATGATGCCATACACTTTGCCGTTCTTCAATAAAGTTTTTGCTTCTTCCATATCACTGCAATGAGATACTATTTCCAAGTCGGCACCTGCATCTACCAGGCGCAGGTATTCACGGCTGAGGCTGGAACGGTTGTTATCTACTACAGCAGCAGGGACTTCACGCACTGTTTCATTGGTATATATAAAGGTATAGAGAAGCGGATAGCCTAGTGGTACCAGAATGAAGAAGATAAGTACACCCTGATCCTTTACAACTGCTTTCAACTCTTGCCACCAGATGTAGAAAAGGTCCTTGGTTCCTTGTGAGATGATATCTTTGAGTTTATATGTTTTCATACCTGTTTGCCGTTTTAGGGAATATATACATAATGTAATAGTACTGTGCGCAGTCTTTTCAGTATAAAGAAAGGCAACAGCATGAATAACATCAACGCGACTACTGAATGCCATGCGTAAATCAGCGGATATCCGTTAAGTGCCAAATCTACATAAATCAGGAAGTAGTGGCGTAACGGGAATAGATTGGCCAGTGCCTGTAATACAGGATTCATTGCCATAACCGGAAAACTCATACCCGATATGGAGAAAGAAATCACCCCCCATAGGGAGGCGGTGCTCAGTGCCAAGCGGACTGTTGTAAACAATCCGAACAGAAATACTCCGAAAGCCTGTGAAGCCAGTACTAGTAACAGACCGGCAAACAGCATGGGCAGTATACCGCTATTACAGGGATAGTGCAGGAAACCGTATAGATAAACATTATAGAAGGTGGCCATGACAAAGAAAACTACAGTCTGGGGCAGCAATTTGCCGGTCAGGGCTACGGTGATGGAATTGTCTGCCATGTCCATCCATTCTTTTTGGGTGTTGGTTTTCATTTCACTTCCAATGGTATAGACGGTGGTCATAAAGATGAGCAGCATCAGGATACCCGGTATGATGGTGTTACTCAAATATACAGAGTAATTGAGCCATGGGTTGTTTAATACATGAGAGTCGATGACTATGGGCTGCAGGAATGCCATGGCCTGGTCTTCTGTAGCTCCTTTGGCATATAAGGTGGCACGGCCGATGGCTCCACCCGCCAGCTCGGACATGGTGCGCTGGTCTTTATAGAGTAATGAACCTGCTACCAGATAGGAGTAGTTGGTATAAAAGGAAACCTTGGGTTGACGGCTTGCTAATGCCTTCTCGGTAGTTCCTTTTGGAATATAGTAGAAAGCATAGATCTTTCCTTGCTGCATGGCTTTGCGGGCATCCGCGAAACTGGGGTAATGTGCTATGATTTTAGTCTGCTGAAAAGCGTCCAGATTACGGATGATGCTGCGTGTGGTAGCTGTGTTGTCCAAATCGACCACACCTGCCGGCATATCCGTAGGGAGTCCGTTCCACATTAATGTAGTGAAGAAGAGATAACAGAACAAGGGAGCTATGATCATGCAGAACAGATATAGCGGTCTTGTGGCGATGCGGAACACTTCACGCCGGGCTATGCGGAATATACGGTTATGGACAGTATTGTTCATTGTTTGTTATTTCTCGATGATGGCACTCATTCCCGGACGCAATCCGTCTGTTCTCTCTACAGGAACAGCTTTCACCTCGAAGGTCTTCAGGTCGAATTGTCCCGTAGTCTTGGTTGCTTTCCAGGCAGCATATGTACCCAGATCTTTCATATAAGTAACCTTGAATTTTATTTCTTTGTCAAAGGCAGGAATAAATGCGCTAATCTCATTTCCTACGGTAAAGTCTTTTAGGAAATCTTCGCGTACATTAAATGTTACCCACATGTCATTCAAGCGGGCCACGTTCATAATGGGGGCACCGGTACCTACCAGTTCGCCTGCTTTGGGAAAAATTTCGGTCACTTCTCCATCAGCTGACGCGGTCAGTATCGTTTCGTCTATGTAGGAGGAAACTTCGGCTACAGCACCTTTGGCACGTTCTACTTGGGCTGCGGCTGCTGCTTTGTCTTCACGTTGTGCACCGTTCTTTGCCATTTCGTATTGGGAGCGTGCTGCTTTTTCTGTAGCGGTCATGGCATCAAATTGTGCTTTGGCTTCATCACGTTTTTGCGCGGACATTACGCCTTGTTCAAAGAGCCGGTTGACACGGTTGTATGACTTTTCAGCAATTTCTACTCCGGCTTTGGCTTTCTGCCACATTTCGTAGGCAGCTTGCAGTTGCTCTTGGCGGGTACCTCGTTGTGCTTTTTCATTCAAGGCTTGTGCTGCTTGTTCGGCAGCTTGTGCTTGAGAAAGTTTGGCTTTTACATCGGGGGCTTCAAGGATAGCCAGTGTGTCACCGGCTTTTACTTTGTCTCCTTCCTTTACACGAAATTCCAGAATGCGTCCCGGCACTTTGCTGGATACACGGTATTCGTCGGCTTCTGCTTGCCCCTGAATGATTTCCGGACCTTTACCCAGTGTAAAGAAACCTATCAGTGACACTATGACAATGACTGCTGTCAGTGAAATAAATGCCAGCAAAATATTGCTGTGTTGTGATCTTTCTGCCATATCTTTTCGTTTTTAATCTTTAATTTTTATTTAAGCACTCCCATTGATTTGCGCAAATAGACTTCAGTCAGTTTTACATCAATCTGAGCGTCTATTTTGTCCGACTGGGCAGATAACCAAGCGGTTTGCGCTTCCAATACGTTACTGGTAGGAATGACTCCTTCCATGAATCCCAGTTTGGCATAGCGCAGATTCTCGTCTGCTTTTTCCAGATTTTTTTCAGCCATACTCAGGCGTTTGGCTGCTTCATTTACTTTATAGCTGGCTTGGCTTACCTGCAATTCTACCTTTTCTTTTGCATCTGCCAGTTGGTAGCGGGCAATGTTTGCTTCCGCCTTGGCAGCTTTTACCTTATACATTCCTTCGCCCCAGTTCCATATTGGAATTTGTACCATAGCGCCAACAGCCCACATGCCGCGGAATTTGCGTTCAAAGCCGTTTACCAATGAGGGATTGGTTACCATGTAGTTGGCGGTCAGAGCTACTGTAGGAAGAAATCCCGCGCGGGTGATATTGACTTTTTGGTCATAAATTTTATTAGCTAGATCCAAACTTCGTAATTCTTCGCGATTTGCCAAAGCGGTGGCTACATTATCACCTACATGATATTCAAGGAGAGTTAAGCTTTCTACGTCTTCATCTGCTAAACGTATTTCATCATTTAAAGGCAGACCGCATAATTGGCATAGTACCATTTTAGATAGGCTTAATCCGTTGTCTATTTGTGTGAGCTTCATTTCGGCTTCATTCACTTTTACTTTTACACTTAGTCCGTCGGCTTTGGTGGCGACACCTTCGGTTATCATTTTATCTACATCACTGTCCAGTTGGCTGACCAGTTGCAGATAGCTTTGGGCTAGTTTTTTCTTGTTTATCAGTGAGATGACTTGCCAGTAAGCTTGGTCGGTACTCAAAATGATATCCTGCATACCGGTGGCGTGCTGTGATTCGGCCAGTTGTTCAGCGTATTTGGTGATTTTATTGTAGGCAACGATTTTTCCTCCCATGAAGATGGGTTGGGTAAGGGTCACAGCTCCTGCATACATATTGCGTGTGTCGGTGCGCAGCGCATCTACCAAACCTTGTCCTACCTTGTTCAGTGCATTTCCAATACCTGGGATGAGGGGAGCAAGTGGTTGCAGTATTTGTGCGAGTTCGGGATTGGAAGCTGCCAGTTGTTGGAAAGTTTCCTGTATGGAGCCTTGGGCGGTAGTCCCTATCTGACTGATAGCTCCCTTTTGTTCGTCACTTAATAAAGAGATTTCTTTCTGAGTGCGCATATAGGTTCCTATAGCCGCAATCTTAGGAAGATAATTGGTAAAAGCCGCTTTCTTTTCATAATGTGCAGCTGTTATCTTTTCAGCTGAAATGCGCAACTCTTTATTGTTGGATAATGCTAAAGCACGACAACTATCTAAGGTGAGTGTGCTTTGGGCTGAAATACTATCTAAAACACCGATAAATAGGATAAAAGCTGCAATCTTTTTCATTATAGTGTTCTTGTTTTGTTGTTTTTTAAGTTGTTTATGCAACAAAAATAAGACAAATCTTCAAGAAAGCCATATTCTGGATGTTATTTTAAAATATTTTTATAATTCTGCAATCTGTATGTTTACTGCTTTTGCTTGGTGGAGAAAAAAACAGCCGGTTCGTTTCCAACCGGCTGTTTTTTTATTAAATATATTGAAGGAGAGAATGTTCCTTGTTATTTCATGCTGAAAGCTTGTTGTCCTATCATGGTTCCATCAGCGAAAATATAAACATGATAAGTTCCGGCAGGCAAATATTCCTCTACGTCCCAATATACGGTTACATTTTGTTCTTCTCCGGTGTATTCTATGTATTTCTTGATGGAATAAACCAAATTACGGTTTTCGTATGGGAATGTGTTTGAAGCGTTTTTGGTTAGTATGTCATTGTCTGGTTTGGCAATACGTATATATAAAGTACGTTCACCTGTTTTGGCGGTAATATTCTTGACAATGGTGAACGAGATGGCTATCTTTTTCACATCTTTTACTTTCTTGGCTGTTTTACCACGTTTATTTCTAGGCTCTACGCTAATTCCTGTGGCATCCAATTGGGCTGCCAAGGTGACCTTTTCATTCAGATTCTTTTTCTCTTGCGATAAATTATTGATTTGACGGGTTGCCTGCGTATATTTTTGTTTTACTTCTTGGTTTTCTTCAGCTAGTGCTTGGTTGAGTTTGTTCAGTGAATCTATTTGGATAACATAGGTGCGTAGTACGGCACGTACTGTTTTCAGTTCTTTCTTCAAACGCATGATCTCAGCTGCGTTACTGGTCTTTACTTGTCGTAATTCTTCTAGCAGCCGCTGTGTTTTCAGCTTCTCACTCTCCAGCTTTTCGCGCAAGGAATCATTGTTTATCTGTATCTGAAGTTCATCATATTGGGTGGCGAAAGTGGTATATTCGTTTTCCATTTCCAGTTTTTCCACAGCGAAGAGTTCGCTCATTTCCTTATTCTCTTTTGCTTGATGAAAAGCATAAAAAGAAACTCCGCCGATAATCACAACCAGCAGAATAATGACAATAATCAGTTTTTTGCTCTTATCCATAGTGTTACATTGAATTTTGGACAAAAGTACAATAATTTATGTAGACTGCTCGAAAAATATTATGGAAATTTTTCTTTAATTCGGAATATCATTGTAACTTTGCGGTGCTTTTAAGAAGGCGATTTTATTATCAACTTTAAACAAAATATAGAGATTATGTCAAAAGTAACCGTAGTAGGCGCAGGTAACGTAGGTGCTACATGTGCAAATGTTCTTGCTTTTAACG
>PPYE01740252.1_pt1 | contig 22711 bp, 19 predicted proteins | sample 1559881 | NCBI WGS metagenome assembly PPYE01 (sample SAMN08240022, study PRJNA423297) | Human gut metagenome, whole genome shotgun sequencing project.
AGCATGTCAACAAGACGGAGTCCGCCATCCGCATCACCCACCTGCCCACAGGGCTGGTGGTGGAGTGCCAGGATGAGCGCAGCCAGTATAAGAACAAGGACAAGGCCATGCGGGTGCTGCGCTCCCGGCTCTATGAGATGGAGCGGGAGAAGCAGGCGGCCCAGACCGCCGCGGCACGGAAAAGCCAGGTGGGCAGCGGAGACCGCTCCGAGCGCATCCGCACCTACAATTTCCCCCAGGGCCGGGTCACGGACCACCGCATCGGGCTGACGCTCTATAAGCTGGACGCCATTTTAGACGGCGATCTGGACGAGCTCATCGACGCGCTGGTGACCGCAGAGCAGGCGGAAAAGCTGAAAAGCGGCGCAGAGGAAGCAATGTAACAAGCGGGCTCCGGCCCGATCAAGAGAAATAGAGGCGAAGCTATGCAGACATTATATTTTGACCTGCGGGACACCAAGGGCCAGCAAAAGAGCATTGAGGACAAGATCTCCGCAGCTGCCAAGATCCTGCGGGACGGCGGCCTGGTGGGCATCCCCACGGAGACGGTGTATGGCCTGGCGGCCAACGGCCTGGACGAAAAGGCCGTGGCCCGCATCTTTGAGGCCAAGGGCCGCCCTCAGGACAATCCCCTCATTCTGACCATTCCCGGCCAGCAGTGGCTGCCCCGGTACTGCAAGGACATCCCGCCCCTTGCCTATGTGCTGGCCCGCAAGTTCTGGCCCGGTCCCCTGACCATGATCTTGAAGTGCCGGACGGATGTGGTGCCTCCCGCCATTACGGCAGGACTGGATACCGTGGCCATGCGCTGTCCCGATCATCCGGTGACCCTGGCCATCATCCGGGAGGCCGGCATCCCCGTGGCGGCGCCCAGCGCCAACACCTCCGGCCGTCCCAGCTGCACCACGGCCCAGGACGTGCTGGAGGACATGGACGGAAAGATCGAGGGCGTGGTGGACGGCGGTCCCTGCGCCGTGGGCGTGGAGTCCACCATCCTGGACCTGACCTGCGATCCGCCCCGGCTGCTGCGTCCGGGAGGACTTCCCCTGGAGGACCTGGAGCGGCTCATCGGCCATATCGATGTGGACAAAGCGGTCACCCGGGCTCTGGGGGAGGGCGAAAAGCCCAAGGCCCCGGGCATGAAGTACCGCCACTACGCCCCCAAGGCCCCGGTGACGGTGGTCACGGGCGCGCCGGAGAAGTCTGCGCAGGAGATCGCCCGGCGGGTCAGACCCGGCGACGGCGTCATCTGCTTTGATGAATTTGCCCATCTTTTCAAGGAGCAGGAGGTGCACACCCTGGGGCCCAGCGGCGATAAGCTGGCTCATTCCCAGCGGGTGTTCGACGCCCTGCGCACCTTTGATAACAGCGGCGTGCAGGAGATCTACGCCCAGTGCCCGGATAACCGGGGCTTGGGCCTGGCCGTGGGCAACCGGCTGAAGAAAGCCGCCGGGTTCCACGTCATCGAGGCGGACAGCACCAAGGTGGTGCTGGGCCTCACCGGCGGCACCGGCGCGGGCAAGACCAGCGCCCTGCGGGCCATCGAGTCCATGGGCGGCACAGTCATCGACTGCGACGCACTGTACCATGAGATGCTGGAGCACAACGAGGACATGTGCAACGCCATCCACACCACCTTCCCGGGCGTATTCAGCATGGACGGCCGTCTGGACCGCCAGCGTCTGGGCAAGGAGGTCTTTGAGGACAAGGACCGTCTGGAGCAGCTCAACGCCATCGTCTACCGGTTCCTGCGGCCGGAGGTCAGCCGTATCCTGGAGGAGGGCGGCGCCGGGCTGTATGCCATCGACGCCATCAACCTGCTGGAAAGCGGCGCGGACGCCCTGTGCGACCGGACGGTGGCCATCACCTCGCCGCTGGAGCTGCGGGTGCGGCGCATCATGGCCCGGGACGGCATCTCCGAGCAGTATGCCCGGCTGCGGATCTCCGCCCAGAAGCCCGACGAGTATTACCGCGGCAAGTGCGACTGCGAGCTCAACAACGGCGCGGAGACGGCGGAGGCCTTCCAGCAGGAGGCCCGGGAATTTTTTGAACGGCTGGTAGAGGCCGTGAAGGAGGAAAAGGCACATGGACAAGCCTGAGATCAAGGAACTGAAAAAGAAGCTGCTGTCCAACCGGAAAAACGGCTATGACCGTCTGGATGCGGCGGCACTGGAGCATATGGAGCCCTACTGCCGGGATTATATGGCGTACCTGGACGCCGGAAAGACCGAGCGGCTGTGCGCGGCGGAGAGCGTGCGTCTGGCAGAGGAGAAAGGATACCGTCCCTTTGCCCCGGGCATGGACCTCAAGCCCGGCGACAAGGTGTATGTGTGCAACCGGGGCAAGGCAGTCATGCTGGCCCACATCGGCCGTGCGCCGCTGGACCAGGGCGTTCAGATCGCCGCGGCCCACATCGACTCTCCCCGGCTGGACCTCAAGCCCAATCCCCTCTATGAGGAGAGCGAAGTGGCTTATCTCAAGACCCATTACTACGGCGGGCTGCGCAAGTACCAGTGGGTGACCATCCCCCTGGAGCTTAGAGGCGTGGTGGCGCTGAAGGACGGCACGCGCGCGGAAGTGAACATCGGCGCCGACGCGGGCGATCCCAAGCTGGTCATCACGGACCTGCTGCCTCACCTGGGCATGGAGCAGGGCAAGAAGCCTCTGAGCGAGGCTGTGCCCGGCGAATCTCTGAATCTGGTGGTGGGCAGCCGCCCCATGGGAGACGAGGAGGACACGGGCCGGGTGAAGCTGGCGGTGATGCAGCTGCTCTATGAGAAGTACGGCTTTACGGAGGACGATTTCACCTCCGCCGAGCTGGAGGCCGTTCCCGCGGCAAATGCCTGCGACATTGGTCTGGACCGATCCATGATCGGCGCTTACGGCCACGATGACCGGGTGTGCGGCTACGCGGCGCTGCGGGCGCTGCTGGATCTGGACGAGACACCGGCACGCACCGCCGTGTGCATGCTGGCGGACAAGGAGGAGATCGGCTCCGACGGCGTGACGGGCATGCAGTCCGCCGCGTTCGATACGTTCATGGAGGACCTGTGCGCATCCCAGGGCGTGGCGCTGCGGCGGTGCTATGAAAACTCCTTCTGCCTCAGCGCGGACGTGACGGCGGCCTACGACCCGGATTACGGCGAGGTGTACGAAAAGCGCAATGCCGCCTACGTGAACTACGGCGTGGGCCTTTGCAAGTACACCGGCGCCCGGGGTAAGTCCGGCGCCTCCGACGCTGACGCCGAGACGGTGGCCTATGTCCGCGGCCTGTTCGACCGCTGCGGTGTGGTCTGGCAGATCGCGGAGCTGGGCAAGGTGGACGCCGGCGGCGGCGGTACTGTGGCGGCCTATATGGCCAACCGCAACATCACCACGCTGGACGCGGGCGTGCCGGTTCTCAGCATGCACGCCCCCTTCGAGACGGTGGCCAAGCTGGACTGCTACGAGACTTACCGCGCTATGAAGGCAGTCTATCAGGCGGAGCACGGCGTCCGGTAAGGAGCGCACAAAAACGGAAAACGGCGCCCGGCCACAGGCCGGGCGCCTGCCTGTTGGACGGTTTTCACAGAAGCTGCCCCTGTAAACGGCGGCGTTTTTCCAAATTCTCCAAAAAAATTTTCGCTCTTCCGGTTGCAAGGGCGATTTTTTTTTGCTAAGATGAACAACATAGATGGACAAATGACCACAGGAGGAAAACAAACATGGCCAGAGAGATTAAATATTATATCGTGGCGGCGGATGCGCTGCCGGAAATTTTCATCAAGGTGGCGGAGGCCAAGCGCATGATGCAGACGGGAGAGGTGGACACCGTGGGTGCGGCTACCCGCCTGGCGGGCATCAGCCGCAGTGCGTTCTACAAGTACAAGGACTCCGTACAGCCCTTCAACGACATGAAGTCCGAGCATATCATCACGTTCTATGCCATGCTCAAGGACAACGCGGGCATTTTGTCCCGGGTGCTGACGGTGTTCGCGTCTTCCGGCGCGAATATCCTCACCATCAACCAGAGCATCCCCACCAACGGCTGTGCGGCGGTGACCATCTCCGCGGAGACTTCGGAGATGGAGGAGTCTTTGGAACAGCTGATGAGCAACGTGGCCAGCCTGGACGACGTGATCAAATTTGAGATCCTGGCAGGCTGAGCGGAAAGGAATATAGAGAGATGATTCAAATCGCGATCATGGGCCTTGGTACGGTGGGAACGGGCGTTGCCAAGGTGGTGGAGGAGAACGCCCGCGAGATCGAGCGCAAGCTGGGCGAGCCCCTGCATGTCAAGACCATTCTGGTGCGTCATTTCAAGGACGGGCCTTACCGTGACAGGATGACCGACGACTTCGGATGCATCGAAAGCGATCCGGACATCCGTGTGGTGGTGGAGACCATCGGCGGGGTGGAGGCCGCCTACGAATATACCCGCCGGGCCCTGGCCGCGGGCAAGCATGTGGTCACGGCCAACAAGCAGCTGGTGGCGGAGCACGGCTGTGAGCTGCTGGCTCTGGCACGGGAAAAAGGCGTCAGCTACCTGTTTGAGGCCAGCGTGGGCGGCGGCATCCCCATTTTGCATCCGCTGACCGAGTGCATGGCCGCCAACCGCATCGACGAGGTGTACGGCATCCTCAACGGCACCACCAACTACATCCTGACCCGCATGGTGCGCACCGGCGCCTCCTTTGCCGACGCGCTGCGGGAGGCCCAGGAGAAGGGCTACGCCGAGGCCGATCCCACCGCCGACGTGGAGGGCATCGACGCCGGGCGCAAGACCTGCATCCTGGCGGACCTGGCCTTCGGCCGCCAGACCGATCCGGCGGCAGTGCCCATGGAGGGCATCTCCCACCTGGACCTGAAGGACGTGAAGGAGGCGGAGCGGGCGGGCTACCGCATCAAGCTGCTGGGCCGGGCCGTTCGGCTGGAGAACGGAGCGCGCAGCGCCTACGTCTCGCCCCACCTCATTTCGGAGGATACGCCCCTTGCCAATGTGGAGGACGTATTCAACGCGGTGGTGGTGCGCGGCAACGCCACCGGAGAGGTCATGTTCTATGGCAAGGGCGCCGGCGCGCTGCCCACAGCGTCTGCCTGTGTGGCGGATGTGATGGAGGCGCTCCAATCCGGCGTCCATCGCAAGCCTCTTGGGTGGGACGCCGATCCCGCCGGATTTGTGGACCCCATGGAGCTTTCCGGGCGCTGGTATGTGCGCACTGCGGACAGCGCGGACCGGGCGGCAGAGGTGTTCGGGCAGATCCAGGTGCTCTCGGAGGAGGATGGCACTGTGTTCCTCACCGAGATGCTGACCGGCCGGAAGGCGGCCGAGCTGTCCGCCGGACTGCGGACCCAGGCCTGCCTGCGGGTGCTGTAAGGTACGCCGGCCGGACCGGCGGCATACCATGGACCGGGGGACGCAACCAATCTGAGGCAAAGAAGGAAACACTATGAGTTTGATCGTACAAAAATTCGGCGGCAGCTCCGTGCGGGATGCCCAGCGCATCCGCAATGTGGCGGGCATCATCGCGGAGACGTATCTGGAGGGCAACGACGTGATCGTGGTGCTCTCCGCTCAGGGAGATACCACCGACGACCTGATCGCCAAGGCGGAGGAGATCAACCCCCACGCTTCCAAGCGGGAGATGGATATGCTGCTTTCCACCGGCGAACAGATCTCCGTGGCGCTGTGCGCCATGGCATTGGAGTCCATGGGACTGCCCTGCGTGTCCCTGGCCGCCTGGCAGGTGGGCATCCAGTCCACCGGTGTCCATGCCGATGCCCGCATCAAGCGGATCGACTCCGAGCGTATCCGCTCGGAGCTGGATCAGCATCGCATCGTTCTGGTCACGGGATTCCAGGGTGTGGACCGGCAGGGGGATGTGACGACCCTGGGCCGGGGCGGCTCCGATACCAGCGCCGTGGCGCTGGCGGCGGCGTTCCACGCCAAGCTGTGCCAGATCTATACGGATGTGGACGGCGTTTACACGACGGATCCGCGTCTGGTGCCCAACGCCAGAAAGCTGGACGAGATCACCTATGACGAAATGCTGGAGCTGGCCAGCCAGGGCGCGCAGGTGCTGCACAACCGCAGCGTGGAGCTGGCGAAAAAGTTCCGGGTGGACCTGGAAGTGCTGTCCAGCCTGGAGCGCAAGCCCGGTACGAAAGTCAAGGAGGTTACAAAAGTGGAGAAAACCAATATTGCCGGCGTGGCAAAGGACGTGAGCATCGCCCGCATCGCCCTGGTGGGGCTGCAGCATAACCCCGGCGTGGCGTTCCAGGTATTCGACCTGCTCAGCCGGAACAACATCAACGTGGATCTGATTTTGCAGTCCATCGGCCGGGAAGATACCAAGGATATTGCATTTACCATACACAAAAAGGACCTGGAGGAGGCGGAACGGGTGCTCAACGAGCACAAGGAAGCCATCCGGTTCGACCACATCGAGGCGGACGAGGCCATCGGCAAGGTGTCCATCGTAGGTGCGGGCCTTATGAGCAACTGCGGCGTGGCCGCCAAGATGTTTGAGGCCCTCTACGAGGCGGGCATCAATATCCAGATGATCAACACCTCCGAGATCCGCGTCTCCGTCCTGCTGGACGAGGAGGACGTGAACCGGGCCGTCAAGGCCATCCATGCCAAGTTCTTTGATGAGATCTGACTCATCGCTGCGGCGCAGCGGGACGCCCTTCGGGGCCGTTCCCGCTGCGCCGGGTTTACATCCGGGCGGATCCGTGCTACAATAAAGCCGCTGTACGCGGCGCGCCCGATGCGCCGCACATACGAAAGAACGGGCGCCCGGGGGGCCGCCCTGCAAGGAGGAGACCTATGAACGCCATCGTCACCGTCGTGGGCCAGGACAAGGTGGGCATCATCGCCGCCATCTGCATCCTGCTGTCCGAGTACAACGTCAACATTCTGGATATCTCTCAGACCATTCTCCATGGGGCATTCACCATGGTCATGGCTGTGGACGTGAGCAAGTCCACCGCCTCCATCGGCGAACTGAGCGAAGCACTTGCTCAGCTGGGCACCAAGATGGAGCTTTCCATCCGCATCCAGCGGGAGGAGATCTTCGACGCCATGCACAACATCTGAGGAGGGGAGACCATGCTCAATCAGAAGGAGATCCTCTCCACCATCGAAATGATCGACCAACAGCATCTGGACATCCGCACCATCACCATGGGCATCTCCCTGCTCAGCTGCTGCGACCCGGACCCCAAGCGCGCCTGCGACAAGGTGTACGACAAGATCTGCCGCTATGCGGAGAACCTGGTGCGCACCGGCGAGGACATCGAGCGGGAGTTCGGCATCCCCATCGTCAACAAGCGCATCTCCGTCACCCCCATGGCTTTGGTGGCCGGTGCCAGCGAGACGGACGACTATGTGCCCTTCGCCCTGGCGCTGGACCGTGCGGCGGAGCGCTGCGGCGTCAACTTCATCGGCGGCTACTCCGCTCTGGTGCAAAAGGGCATGACGCTGGCGGATGAGAAGCTGATCCGCTCCATTCCCCAGGCGCTGGCCCAGACCCGCTTTGTCTGCTCCTCCGTAAACGTGGGCTCCACCAAGGCGGGCATCAATATGGACGCCGTGGCCCTCATGGGCCGGGTGGTCAAGGAGGTGGCCCAGGCCACCGCCGCCGAGGACGGACTGGGCTGCTCCAAGCTGGTGATTTTCTGCAACGCCGTGGAGGACAACCCCTTCATGGCCGGCGCGTTCCACGGCGTGGGTGAGGCGGAGAAGGTCATCAACGTGGGCGTCTCCGGCCCCGGCGTGGTGTACCACGCGTTGCAGTCTGTCAAGGGCCAGCCCTTCGACGTGGTGGCCGAGACGGTGAAAAAGACTGCCTTCCGCATCACCCGCATGGGTCAGCTGGTGGCCCGGGAGGCCAGCAGCCGGCTGGACACGCCCTTTGGCATCGTGGACCTGAGCCTGGCGCCCACCCCCGCTGTGGGTGACAGTGTGGCCCGCATCCTGGAGGAGATGGGCCTGGAGGTGTGCGGTACCCACGGCACCACCGCGGCTCTGGCCCTTTTGAACGACGCGGTGAAAAAGGGCGGCGTCATGGCGTCCTCCTCCGTGGGCGGCCTCTCCGGCGCATTCATCCCCGTCAGCGAGGACGAGGGCATGATCGCCGCCGCCAAGAGCGGTGTGCTGTGCCTGGACAAGCTGGAGGCCATGACCTGCGTTTGCTCCGTGGGCCTGGACATGATCGCCGTGCCCGGCGACACGCCCGCCGAGACCATCGCCGCCATCATCGCCGACGAGGCGGCCATCGGCATGGTCAACTGCAAGACTACCGCCGTGCGGCTGATCCCCGCCCCCGGCAAGACGGTGGGCGACACGGTGGAGATCGGGGGCCTCTTCGGCAGCGCCCCGGTCATGCCGGTGCACCCGGAGTCCAGCGCGGACTTCATTGCCCGCGGCGGCCGCATCCCGGCCCCCATGCACAGCCTGAAAAACTGAATGCCTGCTGAAAAAACGGCGTGACGAAAGTCACGCCGTTTTCTGTTGGACAAAAAGACCGCCGGACGGCACGCTTACGGGCAGTCCGGCGGTTTGGCAGCCTTTTTGTAAAGATGTGTTTATCCGCCGATGGCGCGGAAGAGCAGGGGGATCAGCAAAACAAGCCCTGCGCCCGCAGCGGCGGTGCATACCACTTTCCGAAAATCCCGCTGCTGTGCGGGAGACATGGCGTAAAACCACTTCATATGGATGACCTCCTGAAAAAGCTCACATCTGTCCGGCAAAGCGGGCCTTGTCCCGGTCGATCTTCTTCTGATAGCGGTCCTGCTCGGAAAAGACGCAGCCGCAGTACTTCTGCATATAAAAGCCCAGCTCCCGGGCACGCTGGTTGCCCTCCCGGAAATTGGGGCGGAAATCCCGATAGAGGAACGTGACGCCGTACCGCTCCGCAGCGGCCTGGGCGGCTGCGGCAATGGCCTCGTGGTTTTGATAGGTGCTGGCAAGCAAAGTGGAGGTGAAGGCGGCAAAGCCGTGCTCAGCGGCATAGCGGGCCGTCTCCTCCAGCCGGTGGCCGTAGCAGTAGCCGCAGCGGTGGTCGATATCGGAGGCCACATGCTCCACGAATTCCCGCAGGCCGTAGTCCTCCTGGACCCGTACCTCCATGCCGATGGTGGGAGCATAGGTAAGCAGACAGTCCCGACGGGCCTCGTATTCTTTCCAGGGGTGGATATTGGGGTTATACCAGAACGCCACCGGCTCGATGCCCTCGGCGCGCAATGGCTCGATGCAGCTGAGCGAGCAGGGGGCGCAGCAGCAGTGCAGCAGGACCTGATCCATGGATGTTCCTCCCGTTCCTTGGGTGAAATAGATGCAAATCAGTATATCACAGCGAAGAAAAAAGGGGAAGAAAAAAGATAAACGATTTCTTAACGATTTTTTTACACACTTGCCGCAATTTGTCAATTGCACATTCCGTGGAAAAAGAGTACAATACACAACTAATGTGGTATCTTGCGGCTTGCCGGTCCATATGGGCTGTGTAAGCGGTTCCCAAAGGAGGAAAACAGATTGAAAGTCGGCCTTGATGTAGGCTCCACCACCATTAAGTGTGTGGTTTTGGACGATGCGGACCGCATCGTGTACAGTACATATGAGCGGCATTTCAGCCATATCCTGGAAAAGTCCGAGGAGCTTTTGCGCCGGGTGGCGGAGCAGTATGTGCCCGGCGGCAGCGCCCAGCTGGCCATTTCCGGCTCTGCCGGCATGGGAATGGCGGACAGCGTGGGCGTTCCCTTTGTGCAGGAGGTGTTTGCCACCCGTGTGACGGCGGGGCGTCTGGCACCCGGCACCGATGTGATCATCGAGCTGGGCGGTGAGGATGCCAAGATATTGTTTTTGACCGGCGGCACGGAGGTGCGTATGAACGGCTCCTGCGCCGGCGGCACCGGTGCGTTCATCGACCAGATGGCCACCCTTTTGAAAATGACCGCCGACGAGATGGACGCGGCGGCCGCGCAGGCGGAAAAGACCTATACCATCGCCTCCCGCTGCGGCGTGTTCGCCAAGAGCGACGTACAGCCCCTTATCAACCAGGGCGCCCGGGCAGAGGATATCGCCGCCAGTATCTATCAGGCGGTGGTGAACCAGACCATCGCGGGTTTGGCCCAGGGCCGTCCCATTACCGGCAATGTGCTGTATCTGGGCGGACCGCTGACCTTCTCCCGCTGCCTGCGCCGCAGCTTTGACAAGACCCTGGGCGTCCAGGGCACCTGCCCGGACAACAGCCTGCTGTTCGTGGCGCTGGGCGCGGCTTTCTATGCGGACCAGACCTTCTCTTTGGAGAAGGTGGCAGAGGAGCTCAAGACCCGGGGCGCTTCCGAGACCTACCGGTCTCAGCCGCCTCTTTTTGAGAGCAAGGAGGAATATGAGGCATTCCGGGCCCGGCACGCCAAGGCGGCGGTGCCCCGGGTGCCCTTTACGGCGGACTACGCCGCTCCCGTGCACATCGGCATCGACTCCGGCTCCACCACCGTGAAGCTGGTGGTCATCGACCAGGACGCCCGACTGCTGTTTACGGATTACCGGCCCAACCTGGGCAATCCGGTGCCGCTGATCCGGGAGGTGCTCACCAAGCTCTACGAAGAGCATCCGGCTTTGCATGTGGCCTCCGTGACCACCACCGGCTATGGTGAGGACCTGGCCAAGTCCGCCTTCCATGCCGATTACGGCGTGGTGGAGACGGTGGCCCACTTCACCGCCGCCCGGCACTTTTTGCCCAATGTGGACTTCATCATCGACATCGGCGGCCAGGATATGAAGTGCTTCAAGATCGACCAGGGCGCCATCAGCAATATCTTCCTCAACGAGGCGTGCTCCTCCGGCTGCGGAAGCTTTCTGCAGACCTTTGCCCAGGCTCTTGGCTACGACGTGAAGGAATTTGCCAAGCTGGGCCTCTTTGCTGACCGTCCCGTGGACCTGGGCAGCCGGTGCACGGTGTTTATGAACTCCTCTGTCAAGCAGGCCCAGAAGGACGGCGCCACCATCGAAAATATCTCCGCGGGCCTTTCCATCTCTGTGGTGAAAAACGCCATCTACAAGGTCATCCGCGCCGCCTCCCCGGAGGAGCTGGGCCGCAACATCGTGGTCCAGGGCGGCACGTTCTACAACGAGGCCGTACTGCGGGCCTTTGAAAAGGAGATGGGCGTGGAGGTCATCCGGCCCGATATCGCCGGACTCATGGGCGCTTACGGCGCGGCTCTCTACGGCCGGGGCAAGGCAGGCAGCGGCGCGGTGAGCACGCTGCTGAGCCAGCAGGAACTGAGAGACTTCCGCCAGGAGACCCGCAACGAGGTGTGCGGCCGCTGCGGCAACAACTGCCAGCTGACCATCAGCACCTTTGCCGACGGCGGCACCTACATCAGCGGCAACCGCTGCGACCGGCCCGTCACCGGCAAGGCGGACTCCGGCGAGCGCAACCTCTATGCCTACAAGCGCAAGCTGATTTTGGGCTACAAGCCCGTTCCCGGCAAGCGGGGCAAGATCGGAATCCCCCTGTGCCTGAACATGTGGGAGCTGCTGCCCTTCTGGCACACGTTCTTCACCAAGCTGGGCTTTGCGGTGTACCACAGCCCTCTGTCCAGCCGGGACCTCTACCTCAAGGGCCAGGGCACCATCCCCAGTGATACGGCGTGCTTCCCGGCAAAGCTGGCCCACGGCCATATCCATTTCCTCTCCAAGCTTGGGCTGGACGCCATCTTCTACCCCTGCATGACCTACAACCTGGATGAGGGCCTGGGCGACAACCACTATAACTGCCCGGTGGTGGCTTATTATCCCGAGGTCATCGCCGGCAACTGCCCGGAGATCAAGGACACCAAGTTCATCTACGACTACGTGGGACTGCACCGCCCCAAGGACTTCACCAAGAAGATCCACGAGGCCCTGCGCCGTTACTTCCCGGATATCACCCGCGGTGAGGTGCGGGAGGCGGCGGACGCGGCCTATGCCGAGTACGCCCACCACATGTCCCTCATCCGCAAGGAGGGCGAGCGGGTCATGGACCAGGCCCGGGCCGAGGGCCGGCGGATCATCGTGCTGGCGGGCCGACCCTACCATGTGGACCCGGAGGTGAACCACGGCATCGATACCCTCATCACCCAGTTCGGCGCCGCCGTGGTGACGGAGGACTCCATCTCCAACCGTGTGGAGAAGTTCCCCACCACCGTGCTCAACCAGTGGACCTATCACGCCCGGCTGTACGCGGCGGCCAAATACTGCTGCGAGCACCATGACATGGACCTGGTGCAGCTGGTGAGCTTCGGCTGCGGCGTGGACGCCATCACCTCCGACGAGACCAGGGAGATCCTGCTTGCGGGCGGCAAGCTCTATACCCAGCTGAAAATCGACGAGATCACCAATCTGGGCGCGGTGCGCATCCGCCTGCGGAGCCTGTTTGCCGCCCTGGATGAACAAGACGAGGCAAGAAAGGAGCGGTAATATGGAATTGGCGTTTCAAGAGTATCCCAAGTTCACCCCGGAGATGAAAAAGACCCATAAGATCCTCATCCCCAACATGGCGCCGGTGCAGTTCCGCATCCTGGCCGCCGTCATGAAGCAGGCGGGCTACACCTGCGAGCTGCTGGAAAACTGCGGCAGCCAGGTGTGCGAGCTGGGCCTCAAATATGTGCATAATGACACCTGCTATCCGGCGCTGCTGGTCATCGGCCAGTTTCTGGACGCCCTGGGCTCCGGGAAGTACGATCTGGACCACACAGCCCTCATCATCACCCAGACCGGCGGCGGCTGCCGTGCCTCCAACTACATCCACCTGCTGCGCAAGGCCTTGGCCAAGGCCGGCTACGGCCAGGTGCCCGTGGTGAGCCTGAACTTCTCCGGATTGGAGAAGGACTCCGGCTTCCCCATGACGGTGCCCATGATGCGCAAGCTCCTGGCCTGTATTTACTACGGCGATCTGCTGGTGGCCCTCCGGGCCCAGACGGAGCCTTATGAGACCCATCAGGGAGATGCCCAGGCATTGCAGGAAAAGTGGCTGGATACCATCTGCGGCTGGGTGCTCCAGGACAAGGGCTGGACGGGCCGGGAGATCAAGGCGGCCATGCCCAAGATCGCCCGGGAGTTCGCGGCCATCCCCGTCCACCGGGTGCCCAAGGTGAAAGTGGGCGTGGTGGGTGAGATCTACGTGAAGTACTCCCCCTTGGGCAACAACGATTTGGAAAAGTTCCTGGCCAGCCAGGACTGCGAGGTGAATCTGCCGGGCCTCATGGGCTTTGTGCAGTACTGCGCCTACAACCCCTCTGAGACGGCCCGGCTGTACGGCGGCACCTTCCTGGAAAAGCATGTCTCCGATGTGATCCTCAAGTACATCGAGAGCATGGAGTCCGTGATGATCCGGGTGCTGAAAGAAAACGGCTACCATGCGCCGCTGCCCTTCCGGGAGCTGGTGAAGCTGACGGACGGCCTCATCAGCACCGGCGACAAAATGGGCGAGGGCTGGCTCCTCACCGCCGAGATGGTGGAGCTGATCCGGGCGGGGTATGAGAACATCGTCTGCGCCCAGCCCTTCGGCTGCCTGCCCAACCACATCTGCGGCAAGGGCATGATCAACAAGATCCGGGAGCTCTATCCCCAGGCCAACATCACCCCCATCGACTACGACCCCAGCGCCACCCGCGTCAACCAGGAAAACCGCATCAAGCTCATGCTGGCGGTGGCCCGGGAGCGGCTGGAGGAGAGGACTGCGCCTGACGCCCATACGGCGAAGGCTGCGCCGGAGAGAGAAACAGCTGCGGTGTGAACCACGGCGAAAACTGGAAAACCCGTATGGACAGGCGGCGCAAAAGGCCGCCTGTCCTCTTTTTTCGAGGGAAATCATTTGACGAACGGCGCAATATGGTAGTATAATAACATGATTTACTATGTACACGGAGGAGCAGCTTATGTGGATCGCGGACAAGTGGCAGGACTATGAGCTTCTGGACTGCGGCGGGGGAGAGAAGCTGGAGCGCTGGGACAAGCAGTATCTGGTGCGGCCCGACCCCCAGGCGATTTGGGACACGCCCCGGAAAAACCCCGCCTGGAAGCGGGCGGACGGACGGTATCTGCGCAGCCAGACCGGCGGCGGACATTGGGAGAAAAAGTCCCTGCCGGAGAGCTGGAAGATCCGTTACGGGGAGCTGACGTTCCAGGTCAAGCCCATGAACTTCAAGCATACGGGCCTTTTCCCCGAGCAGGCGGTCAACTGGGATTTCGTCATGGACAAGATCCGCTCCGCAGGCCGGCCCATCCGGGTACTGAATCTCTTTGCCTATACGGGCGGCGCCACGGTGGCCTGCGCCAAGGCGGGAGCCAGTGTGTGCCATGTGGACGCGGCCAAGGGCATGGTGGCCTGGGCCAAGGACAATGCCCGCCTTTCCGGCCTGGAGGACGCGCCCATCCGCTGGATCGTGGATGACTGCGCCAAATTCGTGGAGCGGGAGATCCGCCGGGGCAAGACCTATGACGCCATCATCATGGACCCGCCCAGCTACGGCCGTGGCCCCGGCGGCGAGGTGTGGAAGCTGGAGGAGAGCCTGTATCCCTTTGTGAAGCTGTGCACGGGCGTGCTGTCGGATAAGCCGCTGTTCGTGCTGATCAACTCCTACACCACGGGCCTGGCCCCCTCGGTGCTGGGGTATCTCCTGCACACGCTGGTGGCGGAGAAATATGGCGGCAAGTGCACCTGGGACGAGCTGGGCCTTCCCGTAACGGAGACGGGCCTGGCATTGCCCTGCGGCGCTACGGGCCGCTGGTTTTCGGAGTGACAGATAGACCATGGAAACGATCATCCAAACAGAAAACGTACAATTCGCCTATCCGGCGGAGGAGGGGAAAACGGCCCCTCTGGCGCTGGGCGGCGTGACGCTGGCCATCCAGCGGGGCAGCTTTGTGGTGGTGCTGGGGCACAACGGCTCCGGCAAGTCCACCCTGGCCAAGACCTTTAACGGCGTGCTGCTGCCCTGCGGCGGCCAGGTGCTGGTAGAGGGAATGGACACCCGGGACGAGGCAAAGCTCCTGGCCATCCGGCAGCGGGTGGGCATGGTGTTCCAGAACCCGGACAACCAGATCGTGGCCAACGTGGTGGAAGAGGACGTGGCCTTTGCTCCGGAGAACCTGGGCGTTCCCACGGAGGAGATCCGGCGCCGGGTGGACGATGCCCTGGCCGCCGTGGGCATGCGCGAGTTCGTGCGCCACGCGCCCCACCTGCTCTCCGGCGGACAAAAGCAGCGCATCGCCATCGCCGGCGTGCTGGCCATGGAGCCGGCGTGCATCGTGCTGGACGAGGCCACCGCCATGCTGGACCCGGTGGGTCGGCGGGAGGTGCTCTCTACCGTCCACCGGCTCAACCGGGAAAAGGGCATCACCGTGGTGCTCATCACCCACCACATGGACGAGGCCGAAGAGGCGGACCGGGTGGTGGTCATGGACGACGGCAAGGTGGCCATGGACGGTACGCCCCGGGAGGTATTTACCCAGGTGGACGCTCTGCGGTCCATGGGGCTGACCGTGCCGGACACGGTGGACCTTTTGGACCGGCTGCGCCGGGACGGGGTGGACGTGCCCCTGGACGCGCTGACGGTGGAGGAGTGCGCCGACGCCGTTTTTGCGGCCTTGAACAAACAATGACGGAAAGGGACGGACAAGGATTGGAACCGATTCTTAGTATCAAACACCTGACCCATACCTATGGGATCGGCACGCCTTTTTGCCGCAGCGCGGTGGAGGATGTGTCCTTTGACGTGATGGACGGGGAGTTCCTGGGCGTCATCGGCCACACCGGCTCCGGCAAGTCCACGCTCATCCAGCACCTGAACGGACTGCTGCGGCCCACCTCCGGCCAGATTTTGCTGGGGGGCCGGGATATCTGGGCGGAGCCCAAAAAGATCCGGGACGTGCGGTTCCAGGTGGGGCTGGTGTTTCAGTATCCGGAGTACCAGCTCTTTGAGGAGACCGTGTACAAGGACATCGCCTTCGGCCCGGCCAACATGGGAAAGACCGGGGCGGAGCTGGACCGCTGCGTGCGGGAGAGTGCGAAGCTGGTGGGCATCCGAGATGACCAGCTGGAAAAATCCCCTTTTGAACTCTCCGGAGGACAGAAGCGCCGGGTGGCCCTGGCCGGAGTGATCGCCATGGAGCCCAAGGTGCTGGTGCTGGACGAGCCCACTGCCGGACTGGACCCGGCGGGCCGGGAAAATCTGATGGCCAACATCCGGGACTATCACCGCAACAAGCATACCACGGTGGTGCTGGTGAGTCACAGCATGGACGAGATCGCCCGGAACGTGGACCGCATCGTGGTGCTCAAGAGCGCCCATGTGCTCATGAGCGGCACCCCTCGGGAGGTATTTGCCCGGGGTGACGAGCTGCTTTCCGCCGGACTGGACGTGCCGGAGGTGACCCGGGTGGCCATGGCGCTCCGGCGCCGGGGGCTGCCCATCGACCCGGCCGTGTATACGGTGGAGGAGCTGGAGCGCGCGCTGTTGGCGGCGCGGAAAGGCGGTGGCGCATGCTGAAGGATATCACGCTGGGACAGTATTTCCCCGGCGATACGGTGGCCCACCGGCTGGACCCCCGCACGAAGATCTTGCTGGTGGTGCTGTATATCACGGCGCTGTTCTGCGCCAAGGGCGTGGTGACCTACGCCATCATGGCGGCGGTGCTGGCAGTGTGCGTGCGCATTTCCAAGGTGGGACTGCGCTCGCTGGTGCGGGGTCTCAAGCCCGTGCTGTTCATTATCGTTTTCACCGGCCTTTTGAATCTGCTTTTCACACCGGGAGACCACTATCTGGTGGAGTGGGGCTTCCTGCGTATCTCCGATACGGGCGTGCGCAACGCGGTGTTCATGGTCATCCGCATCATGCTGCTCATTATGGGCACGTTCCTTTTGACCTATACCACCAGCCCCATCCGCCTGACGGATGCGCTGGAGCAGCTCATGGGCGGACTCAAGCGGTTCCATGTGCCGGTGCACGAGCTTTCTATGATGATGTCCATTGCCCTGCGGTTCATTCCCACCCTCATTGAAGAGACGGACAAGATCATGTCTGCCCAGAAGGCCCGCGGCGCGGACTTTGAAAGCGGCGGCCTGGTGCAGAAGGCAAAGGCTCTGGTGCCCATTCTGGTGCCGCTGTTCATCAGCGCCTTCCGCCGTGCCGACGAGCTGGCCACGGCCATGGAGTGCCGCTGTTACCACGGCGGCGAGGGCCGCACGAAGCTCCAGGTGCTGCGTTATGAGCGCCGGGACTACGCGGCGCTGATCCTGGGCGCGGCGGTGTGTGCTTTGGTGATCGTGCTGCGCCAGTTCGGCATTTGACCGCTGCGGCGGAGAGAAAAGGAGCGTCCTCATGCGAAATATTGCCCTGAAACTCATGTATAACGGCACCGCCTACCACGGTTGGCAGGTGCAGAAAAACGCGGTCACTGTCTGTGAGACGCTGCAGGACGCCCTGGAAAAGATCACCGGCGCGCCGGTGCATCTGACCGGCTGCGGCCGCACGGACGCCGGTGTCCACGCAGAGCATTACATCGCCAATTTCCATACGGACTCCCGCATCCCCGTGGATCGGCTGCCCTTTGCCATCAACACCCATACGCCGGAGGACATTGCCGTCAAGGAGGCCTATGAGGTGGCGGAGGATTTCAACGCCATCGGTTCGTGCCTGCGCAAGGAGTATACGTACCGCATCTATAATTCCCGGTTCAAAAACCCCTTTTACGTGAACCGCGCGTATTTTTATCCCAAGCATCTGGACGAGGAATTTCTCAGCCGGGCGGCGGGCATGTTCGTGGGCACCCACGATTTCCGCGCCGTGCGCTCCGTGGGTACGGAGACCCGCTCCACCGTGCGCACCATCTACTACTGCGATGTGACGCGCAGCGGCGATCTTCTGGAGCTGAAGGTATGCGCCAACGGCTTTTTGTACAACATGGTCCGTGCCATCACCGGCACGGTGCTCTACGCGGCGGAGGGCAAATTTGCCCCGGAGGACATCCCCGGCATTCTGGAGCGGGGCGACCGCACGGCGGCCGGGCCCACGGTGCCGCCCGGTGGACTGTACCTGACAAAACTGTGGTATGAGGATGAACGACTCAATGGCTGATACGACGAACGACATCTGGAACGACAGTGACGGGGAGGAGCAGTCTCCCAAAAAGCGCGGGAAGCTGGGCCGCTTCGTGCTGTTTTTCCTGACGCTGGCAGTGGTGCTGGCGGTGGTGCTGGTGGCCGCCTACCGGGATGGCACCGGCTTTGACGTGCTGCGCCGCTACCTCAATTACGGTATTTCCAGCCAGGAGGAGACGGACGAGGGCTACCGCTACGACGCCGCCGCCAAAAACCGCTTTGCCGCTCTGGGCGACACGCTGGTGGTGCTGTCGGATACCTCGCTGCGGCTGCTGGACGGAAGCGGTGCGGAGCTGTGGTCGGAGACGGTGCAGATGGATGCGCCGGCCCTGGTCACCGGCGGCGGCCGGGCCGTGGCCTACGGGGTAGGCGGCCGGGTTTTGTATGTGCTGGACGAAAACGGTCTTGTGGGCAAGCTGGAGGCCAACGAGGACGAGCCCTATATCGCGGCCACCCTCAACGCCGAGGGCTGGCTTGCGGTGACGGCGGAAAAGAAAAACTACAAGGGCTGCGTGTCTGTGTACAACGCTTCCATGGAGAAGGTATTTGACTTCAACTCCTCCCGCCGCTTTGTGACGGACGCCTATGTGACGGATGACTGCAAGCGCCTGGCGGCCGTAACCCTGGGCCAGGAGGGCGGCACGTTTATCAGCAATGTGGTGCTCTACGATCTGAAGGAAACGGAGCCCATGGCGGATTACAGCATCACCGACGGGCTGGTCATGTCCATCGGACAGATGAACGGCGAGCTGGTCACGGTGGCGGACAGCAGGCTGACGTTTGCGGACCCCGGCGGCGAGATCTCCGGGGAGTACACCTACGGCGGCGAGTATCTGCGGGAATTTGACTGTCAGGGCGACGGTTATGTGGTGCTGCTTTTGAACCGCTACCAGTCCGGCAGCGTGGGGCGTCTTGTGACTGTGGGGACGGATGGCGCGGAGATGGCGTCTTTGGATGTGAACCGGGAGATCCTCAGCGTTTCGGCGGCGGGGCGGTATATCGCCGTGCTGTATACGGACTCGCTGGTGGTCTATAATCCGGACCTTCAGGCATATGCAACATTGGAGGGCACGGACGCGGCCAAGGAGGCACTGGTGCGCCAGAACGGCTCTGCGCTGCTGATCGGAGCGGAGTCGGCGCGGCTGTATCTCCCTTAAGTGGAAAGAACTTTTGGGGAGTTAACAAAACGTTTACAGGAGGAAAGGTAGGCAAGAATGACGACAACTGTTATAATAGATATCGCTGCGGCGGTTGTCCTGCTGGGCTTTGCCGCAGGCGGTGCCAAGCGGGGACTGTTCCGCGCGCTTGCCGGACTTTTGACCATCGTGGTGGCGCTGGCCGGCGCCGGGATCATGGCTGCTGCGCTGACCACACCGGTGACCAAACTGGTGACGCCGCTGCTGGCGGAGCACGTGGAGCAGCGGGTGGAAAATGCCCTGGCGGAGGAAGCCGGCCAGGTGCAGATGCCGGAGGCGGATGTGGACGACGGAGGCGATCTTTTGGATCTGCTTTCGCTCATCGGTCTGGACAGCGACGTGCGGGAGAATCTGGCAGAAGACATCCAGAACGCCGTGCACGACACCGGCGTGTCTGTGGCCACGGCCGTGGTGGAGAGCCTGACCAGGACCTTCATCTACGGAGCGCTGTTCCTTCTCTCCTTTGCCGCCTTGCTGATCCTGCTGAAGATCGCCATCCGGGCCATGGACCTGGTGCTGAAGCTGCCGGTGCTCCACGGGCTCAATTCGCTGGGCGGTGCTGCCATTGGCCTTGCGGAGGGCGCGCTGGTGCTGTTTTTGGCCGTGTGGGTGCTTCGCCGGCTGGGCATGTCCTTTGAGACCGGTCCGGCGGCCCAGACGATCCTGTTTCAATTTTTCACGACGCACACCCCGCTGGATGTGCTGTCGCTTTTGCAATAACGCTGGAGGTATACGATGCAGCCGACTCTGTGTTCAAGATGTAAGAAAAATGTGGCCGTTGTGTTCATTTCCAAAATGGAGGGAGACAAGACCATCAATGAGGGCCTTTGCCTCAAATGCGCCAAGGACCTGGGGCTTCCCCAGGTGGACGATATGATGAAGCGCATGGGCATCTCCGACGAGGATCTGGAGACGCTCAACAATGAGATGCTCCAGGCCATGAACGGCGTGGAGAATATCGAGGACCTGCCCGGCGGGGAGGAAGACCCCGGCGAGGAAGAAGAGGGCAAGACCGCCACGTTCCCCTTCCTCAACCGCCTGTTCTCCGGCAGCGACGCCCCCCGGGACAGCGGCAGCGAGGATGCGTCCTCCGCTGCGCCCCGCTCCGGCCGGGACAAGGAGAACCGGAAAGAGGGAAAGAACAATAAGCGCAAATATCTGGAAAACTACTGCATCTCCCTGACGCAGAAGGCCAAGGACGGCAAGCTGGACCCGGTGATCGGCCGCGCCCAGGAGATCGAGCGGGTGGTGCAGATCCTCAACCGCCGCCAGAAGAACAATCCCTGCCTCATCGGCGAGCCCGGCGTGGGCAAGACCGCCATCGCCGAGGGCCTTGCCCAGCGGATCGCGGAGGGAGATGTGCCTTTCAAGCTGCGGGATAAGGAGGTCTATCTGCTGGATCTGACTGCCCTGGTGGCGGGCACCCAGTTCCGGGGCCAGTTCGAGTCCCGGATGAAGGGCCTCATCGATGAGGTCAAGCGCCTGGGCAACATCATTTTGATGATCGACGAGGTGCACAACATCGTGGGCGCCGGCGATGCCGAGGGCAGCATGAACGCGGCCAATATTCTGAAGCCCGCCCTCTCCCGGGGGGAGATCCAGGTCATCGGTGCCACCACGTTCAATGAGTACCGCAAGTCCATCGAAAAGGACACGGCCCTGGAGCGCCGCTTCCAGCCGGTAACGGTGAACGAGCCGTCCATCGAGGACTCGGTGGAGATCCTCAAGGGCCTGGCGCCCAACTATGAGAAGTACCACGGTGTGAAGATCTCCGAGGGGATCCTGCGCCAGGCGGTGGTGCTCAGCGAGCGGTATATCACCGACCGCTTCCTGCCGGATAAGGCCATCGACCTCATCGACGAGGCCTGCTCCGACCTGAACCTGAAAGACCCGGACATCTCCCGGCGGATGCAGATCCAGCAGGAGCTGGACGACTATGAGAAAGAGCGCACCATGCTGGAAGAGAGCCAGCAGGACGGCGGCGAGCCGGACTACGAGCGCATGGCCTTCCTCAAGAGCAAGGAGATGCAGCTGAACACGGAGCTGACGGCTCTTTGTGAAAAGGGCGATCCCCAGCTCTCCATGGAAAACCTGGCCCACGTCATCGAGCTTTGGACGAAGATCCCCGCCGCCAAGATCCGGGAGCAGGAGTTCCAGCGTCTGAGCCAGCTGGAACAGCGGCTCAAGAGCCACATCATCGGTCAGGACGAGGCCATCGAGGCCGTGTCTGCGGCAGTGCGGCGCAACCGGGTGGGCATTTCCCCCAAGCATAAGCCCGTGAGCTTCATTTTCGTGGGCTCCACCGGCGTTGGCAAGACGGAGCTTGTCAAGCAGCTGGCCAGCGACCTTTTCAACACCCCGGACGCTCTGATCCGTCTGGACATGTCGGAGTTTATGGAAAAGCACTCCGTCTCCCGGATCGTGGGTTCCCCGCCGGGCTATGTGGGCTATGATGAGGCGGGCCAGCTGACGGAGAAGATCCGCCGCAAGCCCTATGCCGTGGTGCTGTTTGACGAGATCGAAAAGGCCCACCCCGACGTGCTCAACGTGCTGCTCCAGATCCTGGACGACGGTGAGATCACCGACGCCCACGGCCGGAAAGTCAACTTTGAAAACACCATCATCGTCATGACCTCCAACGCCGGCAGCGCCAGCAAGGAGGGCACGGTGGGCTTTGACCGCTCCGTGAGCCAGCAGGATCATGAGCGTGCCATGAAGGCGCTCCAGCAGTTCCTGCGGCCGGAGTTCATCAACCGTGTGGACGCGGTCATCACCTTCAACCGTCTCAGTGAGGAGAACTTCCAGGGCATTGCCCGCATCATGCTGGATGAGCTGGTGGCGTCCCTGAAGGAAAAGAGCATCACCTTTACCTATGACGACGCCCTGGTCGCCTGGCTGACCCACAAGTCCTACTCGTTGACCTATGGCGCCCGCAATCTGCGCCGTACCATTCAAAAGGAAGTGGAGGATCCTCTGGCCACCCGGATCATTGAAAGCTATGAAACTCCCTTCACCCAGGTCCGCGCCACGGTGGAGGAGGAAAAGGTCCGGCTGTATACGCTGTAAAGAGGAGGCGAGGGCTGTGCTGTTTCGCAAGGATATCGAGCCCCACTGCGCCTACTGTCAGCGGGGCCAGCAGATCAACGAGCGGGAGGTAGCCTGCGTCAAGCGGGGCATCGTTCAGATGGAGGACCACTGCCGGTCCTTCAAATACGATCCCCTCAAGCGGGTACCGCCTCGTCCTGCGGCGCTGGATACGGAAAAATTGAAAGAAGCGAATTTCTCTTTGTGAGGGAAAACAAAATCAGGCACCCCGGCCCGGGGTGCCTGATTTGCTAAAGGAGGTACGGGTATGGAGATTCGGAAAGTTTGGGCGCTTTATTACAG
>PPYE01107806.1_pt1 | contig 22707 bp, 20 predicted proteins | sample 1559881 | NCBI WGS metagenome assembly PPYE01 (sample SAMN08240022, study PRJNA423297) | Human gut metagenome, whole genome shotgun sequencing project.
CTGCCATGACATACAGCAGCTTATCATCAAAGCTGACCACGCGGGCCTTATCTGCCTCCACGCAGACCCACTTGCGCATACTGATGTTTTCCTCCATCGAATCGGCGATCTCGCGGGCATCGGCCTTGTCCTTGAGGCGCAGCAGCACCAGGCTGTACGCCTGGCTTCCGGTCATCGGCTCGCTGACTACTGCGGCATCCACCTTGTCCACATTGTCCGCGGTCAGCCCTGCCAGATAGCCGTACCAGCTCTCGTCGGTCAGGTCGATGGCTACCGTCTCCATGCCCATCAGGTCAACCGGCTGGACGTCATAAATAGCATCCACCATCTCGCTCAGCTCCGCGTCCGGCTGCGGCTCGGCGGTCTCACCGGTATCCTCATCGTCAACGCTAAACTCCGGGTCCAGCTCCGCGCCTTCCTCGGGTCTTGTGGCAGGTTGGTTCGCAAGATCGTTGCTGTCAGCCTTTTGGCTGCCGCAGGCAGACAGGAACAGGGCGGTCAGCAGGGCTGTTGCAAAAAGCAGCTTTTTCATCGTAAAATTCCTTTCTCAGTCAGAATATTCTCGGGCGCAAAGCGTGCGTCCCAGTCGTCGCAGGGCAGCTCGTCCAGCAGCAGGGCCTCGGGGCAGAGCAGCAGCCTCGCTCCCTTATAGTGTGCCAGAAATCGGTCATAATACCCGCCGCCGCGCCCCAGCCGGACCCCGTCGCGGCTGGCGGCCAGGCAGGGGACAAGGGCCAGCGCCGCGGCGTATCCCGCCGGGTCGGCGGCGGGCAGGGCGGCGGGCGGTTCCTGAATGCCGAACGCCCCGGGCCGCAGCAGGCGCAATGCCGGTATCTCCACCCAGTCCATCTCGGTTTTGCTCCGCACGCGGGGCAGCAGCAGGCGTTTGCCGTCGGCCAGCGCGCGTCTTAGTATTTCCGCCGTGTCCGGCTCATCCGGCATGGCCGCAAAGGCCAGCACTGCCCCGGCACTCTGCCATTGCGGCAGGCTGAACAGCGCCTGCGCCATGCCGCGGCCCACAGCCGCCATATCCAGTTCCGTGCGCCGGGCCTTGGCCCATGCGCGGGCTTCGCGTTTTGTCACTCTGCACACCACCTTCCGGGCTATCATACCATATCTGCCCTTCTCTTAACAAGACGGAAAAGCCGTCCTGTTGTTACAGCAGCGACAAAATTTTTCCGCCATCTTGCCCGGCGCAGTGAAATAGAGTATAATATATCCTGTATCGTTATGTATTAGACTTATGAAATATAAAAAGGAGATTCCAAACCATGAGCAAGTTCAATTTCATCAAGACCGATATTCCTGACGTGCAGATCATCGAGCCGACTGTTTTTGGCGATGACCGCGGCTATTTTATGGAGACCTACCAGATCGACGAGTTCGCCGCAGCGGGCATCGACAAACCCTTCGTGCAGGATAACCAGAGCCGCTCCACCAAGGGCGTGCTGCGCGGCCTGCACTTTCAGACCAAGCACACCCAGGGCAAGCTCGTCCGCGTGACCCTGGGCGAGGTGTTCGATGTCGCCGTCGACTGCCGCCCCAACAGCAAGACCTTCGGCAAGTGGGTGGGCGCAACGCTGTCCGCCGACAACAAGAAGATGCTCTGGATTCCCGAGGGCTTCGCCCACGGCTTTGTCGTGCTGTCCGATGTGGCCGAGTTCTGCTACAAGTGCACCGACGTCTACGACCCCACCGCCGAGGGCGGCATTCCCTACGATGACCCGACGGTCAACGTGCAGTGGCCCGACTGCGGCTGCGAGCACAAGACCAGCGCTAAGGACAAGGAGCACACCCCGTTTGCCGCCCAGAAGTTCGAATATTTTGAGAAATATTGAGGGTAAACCGTGCAGAAACTGAAAGACACCTTCGCAGGCTTTTGGAAATACCGTTACCTGCTGCAAAACCTGATTTCCCGTGATTTCAAGCTGAAATACCGCCGCAGCGTGCTGGGCGTGGCGTGGAGCGTGCTGAACCCGCTGCTGACCTGTCTGGTCATGTGGGCCGTGTTCGGTGCGCTGTTCAACCAGCGCGGTCAGGGCATCGAGGACTTTCCGCTGTTCCTTATCATCGGCCAGCTGATGTTCAACTTCTTCCGCGAGAGCACGACCATGGCCATGGAGAGCGTGCTGAAGAACGGCCCGCTGCTGCGCAAGGTCTATATTCCCAAATACATCTTTCCGCTGGAAAAGTGCTGCTTTGCGCTCGTCAACTTCTTTTTCAGCCTCGTGGCGCTGTTTATCGTCGCGCTGCTGACCTGGTCGCACATCTCGATCGGGACTGTGCTGCTGGCCATTTATCCCCTTGTGATGCTGTTTATTTTCAGTCTGGGCATCGGGCTGATTTTGTCCACGCTCTACGTTTTTGTGCGTGACATCATGCATATCTGGGAGGTCTTTTGCACACTGCTTGTCTACGGCAGCGCCATCTTCTACGACCCGCGCCAGATGGAAAGCTGGATGCAGTACGTCATCAACCTGAACCCCATCTACTGGTACATCACCGCCGTGCGTTCCTGCGTCATGTGGGGCGAGGGGCTGACCCCCAACATGGTGCTGATTCCGTTCCTCTGTGCCGCGCTGAGCCTGGGCCTCGGCATCTGGGTGTTCAAAAAGAATCAGGACAAGTTCGTCCTGTACATGTAAGGGGGCATCGAAATGGCAGAGCAGAAACCCATCATCTCCATCGACCATGTTTCGATGCGCTTCAACCTCTCCAAGGAAAAGCACGAAAGCCTGAAAGAGTACTTCGTCGCGCTGCTGCACGGCGGTGTGCGGTTTGACGAGTTCTTCGCACTGGACGATGTATCGTTTGATATTATGCCCGGCGATTTCTACGGTCTCATCGGCCTGAACGGCAGCGGCAAGTCTACGCTGCTGAAAGTGATTTCCGGCGTCTACAAGCCCAGCGCCGGCAAGGTCACGGTCAACGGTACGATTGCGCCGCTGATCGAATTGGGCGCAGGCTTTGACATGGACCTGACCGCACGGGAAAACATTTATTTAAACGGCACCGTGCTGGGCTACACGCCCAAGTACATCGACTCAAAGTTCGACGACATCGTCGAATTCAGCGAATTGCAGGATTTTCTCGACGTGCCGCTAAAAAACTACTCCTCCGGCATGGTCGCGCGTCTGGCGTTCGCCGTGGCAACGATTACGAAGCCCGACATCCTGATTGCCGACGAGATCCTTTCCGTCGGTGACTTCCTGTTTCAGGAGAAGTGTGAGAAGCGCATGGCCGAGCTGCTGTCCGGCGGCACGACGGTCATTCTGGTCAGCCACTCCATTGACCAGATCGAGCGTATGTGCAACAAGGTAGCCTGGCTCGACCACGGCCATCTGCGCCGCATCGGCGCGACGAAGGAAATTACCGCCGAGTACCGAAGGTTCGAGAAAAAGGACGCCATGCCGGCCAAAGTTACCGAGGAATAAGCTATGTCCGAGAACATGAAACCGAACAACGAGCGCCCTGCCGACCTGGCCGTACAGGACAGCGTCGGCGGCATGGCGCGGCGGCTTTTGAACCCCGCCCACCTGCGGGACCTCGCGGGGCGCAGCGTCAAGACCCTGCGGGAGCAGGGGGCCGAGCAGCTCTGGCGCGATGTGAAATTCCGCGTCGGGCTGGCGATGCACCACGACGACTGGCGGCACCGCGCCGACATTCCGCTGCGCCGGGAGCTGAAGGCCCAGCGCGCCGCGCACCTGCAGGGGCCGAAGATCAGCATCATCGTGCCGCTGTACAACACGCCCGCCAAACTGTTTGACGAGATGCTGCAAAGCGTCGTCCGGCAGACCTACACAAACTGGGAATTGGTGCTGGTGGACGCATCCGATGCCGACAAGCGGCTGGAGCGCCGTCTGCCCAAGGCTGTGCCCGGCACGATTGTGTATGAGCCGATTGAAAACGGCGGCATTGCCCTCAACACGACCCGCGGATTTGCGCTGGCGCACGGCGAGTACATCACGCTGCTGGACCACGACGACGTGCTCTACCCGAACGCGCTGTTCGAGGTTGTGCAGACGATACAAAACACCGGAGCGGATTTTGTCTATAGTGACGAAATCGTTCTCTCCGCCGATTTGAAGGAGCTGGGCGGCTACCACTTCAAGCCCGACTTTGCGCCCGACTACCTGCGCGGGGTCAACTTTATCACGCATCTGGCGGTGTTCAGCCGTCCGCTGCTGGACGCGGCGGGCGCGTATGAGTCGAAGGAGTTTGACGGTGCGCAGGACCATGATTTGATCCTGCGCCTGACAGAAAAAGCACAGCGCATCGAGCATATCAAGAATGTGCTCTACATCTGGCGTGCCGCGGCCGGCTCCACCGCCGCGGGCATGGAGGCCAAGCCCTACGCCGTCGCGGCGGGGGAGCGCGCCATCGACGCGCAGCTCAAGCGTCTCGGTCTGCCGGGCCACGCCATGGCCGTGCCCGACGCGCCCGGCGCATTTCAGGTGCGGTACGAGCTGACCGGCCACCCGAAGATCAGCGTACTGATCCCCAGTAAAGACCACATGAACGACCTGGACCGCTGCCTGACGAGCCTGTACAAAAACGCGGGCTACGACAATTTTGAGGTCATCGTCATCGAGAACAACTCCACCGACCCGGCAACGTTTGCCTATTACGAGACACTGCCCAGCCGCTTTGCCGACTGCCGCGTCGTCTACTACAAAGGCCCGTTCAACTTCTCGGCCATCAACAACTTCGGCGCGACGTTTGCCGAGGGTGAGCACCTGCTGCTGCTCAACAACGACATTGAGGTGTTGTCGTCCGACTTCCTGCGCGAGCTGCTCAGCTACAGCCAGCGGCCCGACGTAGGCGCAGTGGGCGCCAAGCTCTACTACCCCGACGACACGATCCAGCACGCGGGCGTGCTGATGGGCATCAACGGCAGCGCGGGCCACAGCCACAAGAGCTACCCCCGCACCGCTGTGGGGGACATGTACCGCTTGGTCACGACGCAGAATTATATGGCCGTGACGGGTGCCTGCCTGATGACAAAAGCGTCGCTCTACCGCGCATTTGGCGGGCTGGACGAGGAAAAGTTTGCCGTCGCCTACAACGATGTGGATTATTGCTTAAAGCTGTGGCAGAAGGGGCTGTTGAACGTTTACACCCCGCGCGCCGAGGCCTATCACTATGAGAGCAAGAGCCGCGGTCTGGATACCTTAAGCGAGAACGCCAAGCGGTATGAGCGCGAAAAGGCGAATTTCTACGCGAAATATCAGCAGTATATCGACAATTACGACCCCTATTACAACCCCCATTTCAACAATCTGTTTGAAAATTTCGGGTTGAAGTGAGGAGGTGTTTTGCATGGAAAATAAGTTTGATACCCAGTTTTTAATCGAAGGCCACGACCTCGACGAGGACGCCATCCACGACGGCATTATGAACAGCGCCAAGGGCGATTGCCTGTTGGTCGTCGGCGACGAGGATGTCGTCAAGGTGCATTACCACACCGACACCCCGTGGAAGGTTTTGGAGTACGCCGCCGCCCTCGGCGAATTGAACACCATCATCGTAGAAAACATGGAGCGCCAAGCAAAGGGGTTGCACGGGTAGGTATAATGGAAAGCGCGTTGCCAAAACGGAAAGTTCATCATCTGCGCGGTTACGATTACAGCCAAAACGGTGCCTATTTTATCACAATATGCACGCACCAACGCAGAATGTTGTTTGGCCCGAACTGGGCTCCCGTAGGGGCGGATTCCATATCCGCCCGCATGGCGGCGCGCGTTTTCCGGGAGATCATCGGCCAATATCCGGCGGTCCATTGCCGTTATTTTGTGGTGATGCCCAATCATTTTCACGCGTTGGTCGAGATTGAACGGGCACGGGCGGATATGGAATCCGCCCCTACGATTATCAGCATCGTGCAGGCGTTCAAACGGTATTCTACCGTCGAGTACATCCGTCTTGTCAAGCGCGGGCAAGCCGCACCGTTCGATAAGCACCTTTGGCAGCGTTCCTTTCACGACCACGTCATCCGCAATGAAACCGATTACCGCATGATTGCGGAATACATTCAATCCAACCCCCGCCTTTGGCACAAAGACTGCTTTTATGAGGAGCCATCCCATGAGCCTTGAAACGAAACGCATCAAAGAACTGTTCGGCTATGCGCGGACGCTGACGAAAGAACAGGGCATCGGCGTCATGGCCGGGCGCGCCGTCGGCTTTTTTAAGCGGCGGTTCTTCGGCAAAAAAGCGCGGTATCTGCCGTCGAAGCAGACGCTGGAGGCCCAGCGTGCCGACGCAGCCGCCCGCGCCGACGGCTGGCCGACCATCAGCATTCTAACGCCGCTGTACAACACTCCGCCGCAGTTTTTGCAGCAATTTTTGGACAGCGTGCAGGCCCAGACCGCGCCGAACTGGCAGCTGGTTCTGGTGGACGCCAGCGACGGTGCCCACCCCGACGTGGGCGAGACCGTCCGCACCCGCGCCGCGCAGGATAAGCGCATCGTCTACGCCAAAATCGAGAACAAGGGCATTGCCGCCAATACGAACGAGGCCGCGAAGCTCGCAGCGGGTGAGTATCTGGCCCTTGCCGACCACGACGACATGCTCGCGCCTCATGCCGTCTATTGCATGAGCAAAGCGCTGGCCGAGAGCGGCGCGGCGTTTGCCTACAGCGACGAGGCCCTGTTTGAGAAAACGCCCGAGCACCCGCGCGTCGGCCACTTCAAGCCCGACTATGCGCCCGAGTACCTGATGGCCGTCAACTACATCTGCCATCTGGCCGTGTTCAAAAAATCGCTGTTCGACGCCGTCGGCGGTGAGCGCCCGGCCTGCGACGGTGCGCAGGATCACGACTTATTCCTGCGTCTCATCGACGAAATGCAGCGCCGTGACCCCGCAGCCAAGCCGCTGCACATCCCGCAGGTGCTGTATTACTGGCGCGTGCACGCGGCGTCCACCAGCGGCGGCACGGCGGCCAAGCCCTATGTGGAAAAGGCTGCGCAAAAGGCCGTGGCCGACCATCTGGCCGCCACAGGGCGGCAGGGCAGGGTGGAGCCGGGCAAATTCCCGGGCACCTGCCATGTAGTGTGGGACATTCCCGAGCCGCAGCCGCTCGTGTCAATTTTGATTCCCAACAAGGACCACACCGACGATTTGGAAAAATGCCTGCACAGCATCTACGCCAAAACGACCTACGAGAATTTCGAGGTCATCGTCATTGAGAACAATTCCACCGACCCGGCCACAGCGGCCTACTACGAAAAACTGCCGGAGCGGTATGACCGTGCGCGGGTCGTGACTTACAAGGGCGGCTTCAACTTCAGCCGCATCAACAATTTTGGCCGCAGGTACGCGGCGGGCAAGTACCTGCTGCTGCTCAACAATGACGTCGAGGTCATCAACGGCGACTGGCTCACCCAGATGGTGGGCGAGTGCAGCCAGCCCGGCGTCGGCCTCTGCGGGGCAATGCTCTACTATCCCGACGACACGATCCAGCACGCCGGCATCATCACGGGGCTGGGCGGCTACGCCGGGCACAGTCACAAGTACCACAAGCGCGGCGGCAGCGGGTATATGTTCCGGCTGGCCACGGTGCAGGATTTCTCCGCCGTGACAGCTGCCTGCCTGCTGGTGCGCACCGCCGTTTACGACGAGCTGCACGGCCTGGATGAGGAGTTCACGGTTGCCTACAACGATGTGGACTTCTGTCTGCGTGTGCGCGACGCGGGCTGGCGCATTGTCTGGACGCCCTACGCCGAGCTCTACCACTACGAAAGCAAGTCCCGCGGCTCCGACGAGAACGATCCTGCCAAAAAAGCACGCTTTGACGCAGAGCATGAACGTCTCTACGCCGTGCATGGGCGGGAGAATATTCTGCACGACCCCTATTACAGCCCGTCGCTGTCGCTGGATTATGAGGATTTCCGCGAGAGCGGGGATTTGCGGAATCTGAAATGAGTTGATTGCCTTCCCCCGTGGGGGAAGGTGCCCGAGGCCCCGACCGAGGGCGGATGAGGGGCGGGGGGGCCGCTGACAGCTTCCCCCTCTGGGGAAGCCATACTGACAAAAAATGCACGCCGTAAATTTCACGGCGTGCGTTTTTATTATTCTTTTTTATCCGGCGGGAACTCACCCTGCTTTTCGGCTTCCAGGCGGCTCAGGCGGGCTTCGAGCTCGGAGATGCGCTGGTTGACAATATCCGGCAGATCCTGCTGGTCCAGATCGTCCGCCGGGCAGCACTTGATATTGCCGACGCGGACGATCTCCGCGGGTACACCGACGGCAGTGGCGTTGGCGGGCAGGTTCTTCAGCACAACGCTGCCCGCGCCGACGCGGACGTTATCACCGATGTAGACCGGGCCCAGCACCTTCGCGCCTGCGCCGATCAGCACATTGTCGCCCAGCGTCGGATGGCGCTTGCCGGTGTCCTTGCCGGTACCGCCCAGGGTGACGCCGTGGTAGATCGTGCAGTTGTCACCGATCTCCGTCGTCTCACCAAAGACGATGCCCATACCGTGGTCGATAAAGAGCTTGCGCCCGATCTTGGCGCCGGGGTGGATCTCGATGCCGGTCAGGTGGCGCGCCAGCTGGCTGACAAAACGGGCCAGGAAGAAACACCGGTGGTTGTACAGAAAATGTGCGATCTTGTGCGTGACCAGCACATGAAAGCCGGGGTACAGGATGATGACCTCCGCCACATTGCGCGCGGCGGGGTCCTTATCGCGGATATTTTTTGCATCTTCCCAAAGGCCCATAGTTCGTTCCTCTTCCCATTCACCATACTTATTATAAATATACCACAAAGCCGGACAAAGTGCAATGCTGTACGCGCCGCGCACGGATTTTTGCGGATTTTGTCAAATCCTCCAAAAGTCAGCGCAAAAATCTATAAAATCCTTACTTTTGCAAAAAGCCCGTTTGCATTGACACCGCCGCCCCTGCATGGTACAATAAGTTAAACTTAGGTAAAGCCATAGGAAGGAGTGTGCCGGGATGATGCGTTTTATTTCTGTCTTTAAAAATCACGGCGCAGTGTTCTTTCCCGTCGCTGCTTTGTGTGTGATTTTTTGACTTTTCCCTTTTTGGGAAAAGTTTTTTTTTGCAAAAATATCCCTGCGGGATGTTTTTGCATGGGGCTCTGTAGGGGCGAGCATTGCTCGCCCGCAGGCCGTTTGCCTCATGCGCGGCTTACCCGCAGAAGCTCAACCACGCAAAGTTGACGGGCGAACAATGTTCGCCCCTACACTCTCAGCTATGACAAAGTTTCCTATTTTTAAGGAGGTTCCCACCATGCTGATCCGCAACGCAAAGGACAGCGCGGGCAAGGCCATTGAGGTCTGGCTGCGCGACGGAAAAATTGCCGCTGTCGGTCTGGGGCTGCTCGTCCCGGAAGGGGAGGAGGTGCTCGACGCGAAGGGCCGCACGGTCCTGCCCGCCTTCATCGACACCCACTGCCACTGGCGCACTCCCGGCTTTGAGTACAAGGAGGACATCTCCACCGGCTCCGCCGCGGCAGCCGCGGGCGGGTACACCTTCGTCAACCTGATGCCCAACACGAAGCCGGTCTGCTCCAGTGCCGAGATCGCCCACGCCGTCGAGGCCGAGGCCGCCCGCGTCGGCCTGTGCGACGCAAACCAGACCGTCTCCATCACGAAGGATTTCGACGGCAAAACGCTGGATCATCTGCTGACCCTGCCCGAGGACATCAAGTTCATCACTGAGGACGGCAACGGCGTCATGAACAACGCCGTCATGGCCCGCGCGTTCGCGATTGCCACCGAGCGCGGCCTGACCATCATGTCCCACGCCGAGGACCGCGAGATCAGCCCCTGGGACTACCGCCTGGCCGAGAACATCGAGACCGTGCGCAACTGCCACCTGGCCGAGTACTACGGCACCCGGCTGCACATGTGCCACGTCTCCACCAGGGAATCCGTCGATGCCGTCCGCATGAGCCGGATGCGCGGTGCGCGGGTCAGCTGCGAGGTTACGCCGCACCACCTGTGGTTTGACGACAGCCGCCTGACCTACCGCGTCAACCCGCCCATCCGCAAGGCGGACGACGTGACCGCGCTGATCGACGCCATCAAGGACGGCACCGTGACCTGCATCGGCACCGACCACGCCCCCCACACCGCCGAGGAGAAGGAGAAGGGCGCTGCCGGTATGGTGGGTCTGGAAACGGCCTTCGGCGTCTGCTACACCAAGCTCTGCCGTGAGCAGCGTCTGCCGCTGGAAATGCTCAGCTTCCTGATGAGCGCCGGTCCCGCCGCCGTGCTGGGCCTGGCCGACCGCAAGGGCATGCTGGAGCCGGGCTACGACGCCGACATCGTGCTGGTGGACCTTGACCACATGTACGAGGTCCACGCCGACGAGCTGCACAGCAAGAGCAAGAACTGCCCCTACGACGGTGCACTGCTGTACGGAAAAGTGGTAACCACGATCAAAGGCGGGAAGGTTACGTTCCAGATTGAAGAATAACGTCCCTTCACGCACAAAACACCCGTAGGGGCGCATTCTATATGCGCCCGTGCAGGCTGCCGCTGGCACAGTCCCGCGGGCGGATAGGGAATCCGCCCCTACGATTCTCAACATTATATAATAGAGCCGCAATTTATATACATCAAACGGAGGAATCAGCATGCTTACCAACATGGACAAGCTCTACGAGAGCGTCGCAGCAAACGGCCCGGTCTGCGTGGGCCTGGACACCGAGATCAGCTACCTGCCCACCACCGACACCGCCAAGACGGCAGGAGAGAACGTCGTCGCGTTCAACCGTGCGCTGATCGACGCCACCAAAGGCGTCGCGGGCTGCTACAAGGTGCAGATCGCCTATTATGAGTCCCTGGGCCTGGACGGCATGCGCGCCTACGCCGAAACGCTGAAGCTGGCCCGCGCCACCGGCCTGCCCGTCATTGCCGACATCAAGCGCGGCGACATTGCCAAGACCGCCGAAATGTACGCCAAGGCGCACTTTACCGGTGATTTCGAGGCCGACATCATCACGCTGGCCCCCTACATGGGCCTTGACTCCATCAGCCCGTATCTGCCGTACTGCGCCGAGCAGGGCAAGGGCGTGTTCGTGCTCTGCCGCACCTCCAACCCCGGCGCGAAGGACTTTGAGTACAAAAAGCTCGACGATGGCCGCCATGTGTACGACCTCGTCGGCGACAGCCTGACCGCCCTTGGCAAGGACTACATGGGCGAGCACGGCTATTCCAGCATCGGCCTGGTCATCGGCGGCACCCACACCGAGGAGGCCACCGCCATCCGCGCGGCCTACAAGGACACCTTCTTCCTGATCCCCGGCTACGGCGCACAGGGCGGCAAGGCGGCGGACATCGCGCAGTACCTGACCAAGGGCAACGGCGGCGTTGTCAACTCCAGCCGCGGCATCCTGCTGGCTTACAAGAAGCAGCCCGGCGTTGCCTTTGACGAGGCTGCCTACAACGAGTGCGTGCGTATGCGGGAGGATATTCAGGGTGAATGCAACAAGCTGTAATCTGACGGTCCTGCGCCAGGAAACCGTCGCAGAGGATATTATGCGCCTTACGGTCCAGTGGCAGGACCGCAGCCGCGAGCCCCACGCCGGGCAGTTTTACATGCTGCGCGCCTGGGCCGCGGACGCCACACCGATTCTTTCCCGCCCCATCAGCGTTGACGACTTTGACAACCAGACCGGCGCACTGACCTTCCTGTATCAGGTCAAGGGCGAGGGCACCCACAAGCTGGCCGCGCTGAAAAAGGACGACACGCTGACCGTGACCGGCCCCTGCGGCAACGGCTTTGACACTGCCGCACTGGCCGGGCAGTACAAGCGCATTGCCGTGGTCGGCGGCGGCATCGGCACCGCGCCGCTGCTGCTGCTCTGCAAGGAGCTCTGCCGCGCGGGCGTGCGCCCCGACCTGTTCGTGGGCTTCCGCGACACGACCTACGGCATGGACCGCTTTGTGCCCTGGTGCCGCGACATCTACGCCGCAACCGACTCCGGCAAGGAGGGACACCACGGCCTGGTCACCGACCTGCTGGACGTGAGCAAGTACGACATTGTGCTGACCTGCGGCCCCATGGTCATGATGCGCGGCGTGGCCAAGCTCTGCGCCGCCGCTGGCGTGCCCTGCCTGGCCAGCCTTGAAAAGAAGATGGCCTGCGGTCTGGGCGCGTGCCTGGGCTGCACCTGCCATACGAAAATCGGCCCGGTCACCGTCTGCAAGGACGGCCCGGTCTTTAACGCACAGGAGGTGTTTGACTGATGGCAGACCTGCATGTTGATTTTCTCGGCAAGCGGCTGGCCGGGCCGGTCATCGCGGCCAGCGGCACCTTCGGCTTCGGCCCCGAGTACGCGGGCATTGAGGATCTGCGCGTGCTGGGCGGCATCTCCGGCAAGGGGCTGACCCTGAACGGCCAGCCCGGCAACGAGGGTGAGCGCCTCTACGAGACGCCGTCGGGCCTGATGAACTCCATCGGCCTGCAGAACCCCGGTGTGCAGCACTTTATCGACCACGAGCTGCCTGCCATGCGCCGTTGCGGCACCACCGTCTGGGCGAACCTCGGCGGCCACACGATTGAAGAAAACGTCGAGGGCGTGCAGATGCTCTGCGCCGCGGGCGTGGATTTTATTGAGCTGAACATCAGCTGCCCCAACGTCAAGCAGGGCGGTCTCGCGTTCGGCATCCGCGCGGCAGACGCCGGCGAGGTCGTCAGCGCGGTGCGCAAGGTCTGCACCGTGCCGCTCATCGTTAAATTGAGCCCGCAGGCCGAAAGCATCCCCGAGATGTGCAAGGCCGTTGAGGCTGCCGGCGCGGACGCCATCAGCCTGTGCAACACCTTCCAGGCGTGCGCGATCGATCTGGAAAAGCGCCGTCCCGTGTTCAACAACACGTTTGCGGGCCTGTCCGGCCCGGCGGTGCGTCCCATCGCCCTGCGCATGGTCTGGCAGGCCGTGGGGGCCGTCAGCATCCCCGTCGTGGGACTGGGCGGCATTCTGACGGGTAAGGACGCCTTGGAGTTCATCATGGCCGGTGCAGCGGCGGTACAAGTCGGCACCGCGAACTTCCTGGACCCGAAGGCCTGCACCCGCATCACGAACGAGATCGGCCAGTGGATGGACGCCCACGGCGTCAAGACGCTGGATGAGATCAGAGGGTGCGCACGGTAAATCACCGGCGACCTTCCCCTCATCCGCCCGTTCACGGGCTATAACGGCAAGCCCGGCCCTCATCAGTCGGCGGGCGGGCCGCCGACAGCTTCCCCCGAGGGGGAAGCCATCCCACCATATACGTTTTGCTTGCATTTTTATACAAAATATGCTATTATAAGTTGAATAACATACAGGAGGAACAAATTATGGCACGCGAAGCACTTGAAGTTTTAAAGGAATGTGAAGCATTTTTAGAGGGGCACTTCCTGCTTTCCTCCGGGCGCCACTCCGGCGCTTACTGCCAGATGGCATTTCTGCAGCAGTACCCCGACAAGGCTGCCGAGGTCATGGCCCCGGTTGCCGAGAAGCTCAAGGAGCTGAACATCGACGTCGTGGTCGGCCCCGCCATGGGCGGCATCGTCTACGCCTACGAGCTGGGCCGCCAGATGGGCAAGCGCGCCATCTTCACCGAGCGCGTCGACAACGTCATGACCCTCAAGCGCTTCAGGATCAACCCGGGTGAGCGCTGCATCATTGCCGAGGACGTCGTCACCACCGGTGTTTCCAGCCTCGAGACCAAGCGCGTCATCGAGGAAAACGGCGGCATCTGCGTGGGCATTGCCTGCGTCGTGGACCGCACCCGCGCCGAGGCCCCGTCCCCGATCCCCATCGTCGCCAGCGCCCTCAAGCTCGACCTGCCCAACTACGCCCCTGAGGAATGCCCCATCTGCAAGGAGGGCAAGCTCCCGCTGGTGCACCTGGGCAGCCGCAAAATGAAGGAAGCTGCGAAGCAAACCCTGTAAGCGCTGCTTGTGCAAATAATAAAGAATAAATAATAAATAATAAATGCGGTGAATCGCGTCGCTGCGCTCCGCTCAAAAAAGTCCGTGCAGCTCTGCCCGTGGCACAGCTGCACGGGCGGATATAGAATCCGCCCCTACGGATTTTGTTTTCGACCATAGGGAGAAAACTCCACATTCTTTATTATTTATTATTTCTTATTTCTTATTTTTATTAGGAGATAATTATGCAGGCATATCTGATATTGGCCAATGGCCGGGTGTTCCGCGGCGTCAGCGTAGGCTGCCCCGGTACCACCATCGGTGAGGTCGTCTTTGCAACCGGTATGGTCGGCTTTGAGGAAACCCTGACCGACCCCAGCTACTACGGCCAGATCATCACCCAGACCTATCCGCTCATCGGCAACTACGGGATGAACAGTGAGGATGTCGAGAGCACGAAGATTTGGGCCAGGGGCTACATTGTGCGCGAGGCGTGCAAGACCCCGTCCAACTTCCGCAGTGAGGAAACGCTGGATGCCTTCCTGAAAAAGAACGGCATCATCGGCATTGAGGGCATCGACACCCGCAGCCTGACCCGCACCCTGCGGGAGAGCGGCGTTATGAACGGCGCGATCACCACCGAGTTCGACCCCGACGCCGAGCCCGAGAAGAAGGCCGCGCTGCTGCCCGAAATCGCCGCCTACGCCGTTGTCGACGCCGTCAAGACCGTCACCTGCCGCGAGGCCGTGACCTATGAGCCGACGGTTGCCGGTGCATGGGGTGACACGCCGCTGCACGTGGCGCTGCTCGACCTGGGCTGCAAGAACAACATTGTGCGCTGCCTGCAGAAGCGCGGCTGCCGAGTGACCGTGCTGCCCGGCACGACCACCGCCGCTGAGCTGGCCGCCCTCAACCCCGACGGTCTCATGCTCTCCAACGGCCCTGGCGACCCGGCAGAGAACGTGGAAATCATCGCGAACATCCGTGAAATGCTGAGCACCGGCATCCCGACCTTCGGCATCTGCCTGGGCCACCAGCTGACCGCCCTGGCCGCCGGTGCCAAGACCTGCAAGCTGAAATACGGCCACCGCGGTGCCAACCAGCCCGTCACCAGCCCGGCCAAGCAGCGCACCTTTATCACCAGCCAGAACCACGGCTACGCCGTGATGGCGGACACCCTGCCCGAATCCGTCGGCCAGATGAGCTACTTCAACGCCAACGACGGCACCTGCGAGGGCGTCGACTACTTGAAATGGAACTGCTTCACCGTGCAGTTCCACCCCGAGGCCAACGGCGGCCCCAAGGACACCGAATTTCTGTTTGACCAGTTCGTCAGCCGTATGCTGGCCGCGAAAGGAGTAATCAACAATGCCTAAAGACCCGCGTATCAAAAAGGTACTGGTCATCGGTTCCGGCCCCATCATCATCGGTCAGGCGGCAGAGTTTGACTACTCCGGCACGCAGGCCTGCCGTGCGCTGAAATCCGAGGGCGTCGAGACCGTCCTCGTCAACTCCAACCCCGCCACCATCATGACCGACCCCGACATTGCCGATCATGTTTACATTGAGCCGCTGACCGCCGAGGTCATCGAGCGCATCATCGAGAAGGAGAAGCCCGACGCCATCCTGCCGAACCTGGGCGGCCAGATGGGCCTGAACCTGTCGATGGAGCTGGCCCGCAACGGATTTTTGGACCGCAGCGGCGTCCGCCTGCTGGCCTGCAAGCCCGACACGATTGACCGCGCCGAGGACCGCCAGCTGTTCAAGGACACGATGGAGAAGCTGCACCAGCCCATCATCCCTTCTAAGGTTGTGGAAGATCTGGACGACGCGCTGGACTTTGCCGAGGTCATCGGCTACCCCGTCATCGTCCGCCCCGCCTTCACGATGGGCGGCACCGGCGGCGGCATCTGCGAGGACCGCGAGAAGCTGCACGAAATTGCCACGAACGGTCTGCGCCTGTCCCCGATCCATCAGATCCTCGTTGAGAAGTGCATTTCCGGCTGGAAGGAAATCGAGTACGAGGTCATGCGTGACTCCAAAGGCAACGTCATCACGGTCTGCAACATGGAGAACCTTGACCCCGTCGGCATCCACACCGGCGACTCCATCGTCGTCGCGCCCAGCCAGACCCTGTCCGATAAAGAGTACCAGATGCTCCGCACCGCCGCGCTGGACATCATCACCGAGCTGGGCATCGAGGGCGGCTGCAACTGCCAGTTTGCCCTGAAGCCCGACAGCTTTGAGTACGCGGTCATTGAGGTCAACCCCCGTGTGTCCCGCTCCTCCGCGCTGGCCTCCAAGGCGACGGGCTACCCGATTGCCAAGGTCGCGACCAAGATCGCGCTCGGCTACACGCTGGACGAGATCACGAACGATGTCACGGGCGAGACCTGCGCCTGCTTTGAGCCGGCCCTCGACTATGTCGTCGTCAAATACCCGAAGTGGCCGTTCGACAAGTTCGTCTACGCCGACAAGTCTCTGGGCACCCAGATGATGGCCACCGGCGAGGTCATGGCCATCGGCAACAACTTTGAGCACGCCATGATGAAGGCCGTTTCCTCCACCGAGCTCGGCCTGGACACGATGACGCTGCCCGATTTCGAGAAGCTGACGACGGAAGAAGTCATCGAGCACCTGCATGTGCAGGACTCCGAGCGCGCATTCTGCGTCTACGAGGCCCTCAAGCGCGGCGTGGCGCACGACGTCATTTACGACATCACCAAGATCGACTGGTGGTTCCTCGACAAGCTGCAGCATCTGGCCGACATTGAGATAGGCCTGAAAAACGGCGAGCTGACGACGGAAAAGTACCTGAATGCCAAGAGGTTCGGTTTCCTCGACAAAACGATCAAGCGTCTGGCGGGCGTGGACACCCTGCCCGAGGCCCCGAAGGCCGCGTTCAAGATGGTCGATACCTGCGCCGCAGAATTTGCCGCCAAGACGCCGTATTTCTACTCCACCTACGACGAGGACAACGAAGCGAAGCCGTTCATTGCCGAGCGCAGCGACCCCGACAAGAAGAAGGTCCTTGTTTTCGGCTCCGGCCCCATCCGCATCGGTCAGGGCATTGAGTTTGACTATTGCTCGGTCCACGCGGTCTGGACGCTGAAGCAGCACGGCTGCGAGGCCATCCTTGTCAACAACAACCCCGAGACGGTCTCCACCGACTTTGACACCGGTGACCGCCTGTACTTTGACCCGCTGAACCCCGAGAGCGTCGACCACATCATCGAGACCGAAAAACCGGACGGCTGCCTTGTGCAGTTCGGCGGCCAGACCGCCATCAAGCTGGCAAAGCACATGGACGACATCGGCCTGCCGATTTTGGGCACGCCCGCCGACGCCATCGACGAGGCCGAGGACCGCGAGCGCTTTGACGAGCTGCTGGAGCGCTGCGGCATCCCCCGCCCGGAGGGCCGCACCGTCTTTACGCTGGACGAGGCCCTGCAGGCCGCGCAGGAGGTCGGCTATCCCGTCCTGATGCGCCCGTCCTACGTTCTGGGCGGCCAGAACATGATCGTCGCCTACAACTCCGCCGATGTCATCGAGTACATGGGCGTTATCACGAAGCATGTTGACATGAGCCATCCCGTGCTGATGGACAAGTATATTCTGGGTACCGAGTGCGAGGTCGACGCCATCTGCGACGGCACCGATTATCTGGTGCCCGGCATCATGCAGCAGGTCGAGCGCACGGGCGTGCACTCCGGCGACTCCATCTGCGTCTACCCGCCGTACACCTTCAGCCAGAAGGTCATTGACACGCTGGTCGATTACACGGGCCGCTTTGCCCGCGAGCTGAAGGTCGTGGGCCTGGTCAACGTGCAGTATGCCGTCCAGAATGATCGTGTCTACGTCATCGAGGTCAACCCCCGCTCGTCCCGTACCGTGCCGTACATCTCCAAGGTCACCGGTGTGCCGATGGTCGACCTGGCCGTGCGCTGCACGCTGGGCGAGAAGCTCAAGGACATGGGCTACGGCACCGGCCTGTGGCGCAACGGCAAGAGCCCGTACTACGCCGTCAAGGTGCCCGTCTACAGCTTCTTAAAGCTGCACGGCGTTGACACGATGCTCGGCCCCGAGATGAAGTCCACCGGTGAGGTCCTGGGCATTGCACCCTCCTTCCACGAGGCCATGATGAAGGGCCTGGTTGCGGCTGGCTACCAGTTCAAGACGCCCGGCCCCGGCTCCTGCGTCATCATCTCGGTCAAGGACAGCGACAAGGCCGAGGCCGCCGAGCTGGCCTGGAAGCTGCACGACTACGGCTACAAGATCTACGGCACGCCCGGCACCGCCAGGTTCCTGAACAGCGAGATGGTGCCCTGCAGCGTTGTGCGCCAGATGAGCGGCGCGCGCCCCAACGTCATCGACCTGCTGGAGAGCGGTCTGGTGGATTACATCATCTCGACGAGTCCGCATGGCCGCGACCCGCACCGTGACTCCGTCAAGTTCCGTCGCAAGGCAACGGAGCTGTCCATCCCGACCATCACGGCCATGGACACTGCCCGCGTCCTCGTCGACGCCCTGCGCGGTGACCATGACATCAGCCAGATGGAGCTGGTGGACATTGCGAACCTGCACCGCGAAGCGGCGAAAGGGGAATAAGTAAGCAGCAAACAAACCGCGTCCGCAAGGATGCGGTTTTTGTTTTTTTTGGCCCCCTCTGCGAGGGGGCTCCGCCCGCAGGCGGGGGGGGAGAGAATCTTTTCCCCGGTGACTACGACTACATCAGGCAGGGCCGCGGGCACAACGTCTGCCTGGCCGTCAGCCGCGACGGCGCAGAGCAGGCCGTGGACGTCTGCTTTGACCTGACTGCCGCCCCGGCGGGCGACTTCTCACTGGCCTTTGACGACGGGCTGACGCTGGCTTATGCCGATGCGGACCGCACCTGCTACCTGACCTTTACCGGCGACGCCATGTCCGGGGGCCGCACCAGCCGGTACGTCAAGCTGGATGCGCCCTGCCGCCGCCTGCGCGTGGTGGGCGGCGCGCCCGCATGGGGCTGTAAGACTTTGCCCGTCAAGAATATTTTTGCATGGAACGTGCATTTTTTGCCAAATGTCACTTTTTGACGAGATGATCGCGAAAATTTTATAGTTTTTGCCGAAAAACGTTTAATTTCCGAAAAAACTCTTGATTCTGCGCACAATTTTCTCTATAATAATAGCGTAATAATACAGGGCAATTGTGTGCCTATAAGGATAGGAGTTAAAAATATTATGACGAGATCCCAGTTGATTACCAAGGTTGCCAACGACACCAACATGACCGCTGCTGAAGTTGAGAAGGTTATGGACGGCATCTTCGGCACCATCGGCGATGTCCTCAAGAGCGGCGACAAGGTCACCATCGCAGGCTTTGGCCGCTTCGAGATGCGTGAGCGCCAGACCAAGAACTTCACCAACCCCAAGACCAAGGTCACCAGCAAGCTGGAGCCGACGGCCATCCCCGGCTTCAAGGCCAGTGGCCGCCTGAAGGAAAAGGTCTCCGGCTGATTTCGTCTGTATTGATATGATTTGGAAGGACCCGCGGAAATGCGGGTCCTTTTTGCATCTAAGCCTCCCTTGTCAAAGACAGGCTCCCCCGCTCCGGGGGAGATGGCGCGTAGCGCCAGAAGGGGATCTGGTGGCCCGCAGGGCCGGAGGGATTCCGACGGGCTTTCCGGGTAACCTCAACACCCCTGCGGCGGCATGAGGGCATGCCGCCCTACGTCTGTCCGCGGAGTATACGTAGGGCGGGGTGCCCTCACCCCGCCGGGTCGTGTGCGGCCACCGCAAGCCTCCCGGGTCGTCGAGGACGCCGACCCCTACCGCAGCAAAAAACGGAGCGCCGCATTTTCATACGGTGCTCCGTTTTTATTTTTTCAAAATTACAGATGAATATGCCGCGGCACGCCGTTGATGTAGATCGGCGACAGCTCGGCCTGGATGAGCGGGCGGGCGTAGCGCTCGAACTTCTCGTTGACGTGCATCCCGTCCTCGGTGATCCAGTCGGCGGGGACCTTCTTCTCAAAGTTCGCGACCTTCGTCACATCGACCATCTCGGTCTCTACGCGGTAGGGCTGGTCGCTCAGGCGCTTGATGGCGGCCATCTTGGCGGTCTCGCCGCGCATGGCGGCCTCCACCGCCGCGCCGCCGACCTGGTAGGCCTCGGTCACGTCGGTGCGGCTGGCCAGATGGCTGGCACAGCGCTGCAGCGTAGAAAACTCGATAGCGCGGGTCTTGCAGCCCAGGCGGACGCGGATCAGGTCCGCCAGATAGCGGCTCGTGCCGCTCAGGATGGCCTTATGACCGAAGGCATCCAGCTGGCCTGCCGTGGAGACCAAGTCGCACAGGAAAACGCCGTCCTTGTTCTTGACGCCCTCGCTGACCGCGATAATAACATTGTGGCGCTCTTTTTCCAGCTCGGCCACGCGCTTGAGGAACGCCTCCTCGTCAAAGGGGCACTCGGGCAGCAGGATCAGGTCTGGGCCGTTGCAGTCCGGACCGGCAGCCAGACTGGCGGCAGCGGCCAGCCAGCCGGTGTGGCGGCCCATGATCTCGGCCACCGTCACGCTGCGCAGGTCGTAGACGCTGGAATCGTAAAACACCGCGCCGATGTCGTTCTGCCGGAACAGCTCAAACAGCTGCACAAACGGCTTCTCGTCAACGGTGGGGTCGGGCAGCTTGTGGCGGCAGCTGCCCAGAAAGCTGGACGGCGTGCGCTTGAGCAGCTCAATGTCCATTTTGTCGCCCAGCACGGTGTCCAGATCGATGAGCTTGCCCTCAAGCACGCCCTCGATGCCGTACTGCATCCCGTAGACATGGGGTGCGCCGCAAGCCTTGGCGGTCTCATAGACGCCCGCCAGACTGGAGTTGATGACGGCAGTCGGGCCGCCCGACTGACCAACCAGAACATTTTTCATAAATTTACCTCTCGTATATTTTATTGTAATTTTACAATACGTATTTTTCTATAGCCGCTGCCACACCGTCATGATTGTTGTCATTCGTCGTGACATCGGCAATTTTCCTGATGTCGTCGGTGGCGTTGCCCATGGCCACACCCAGACCCGCCGCTTCGATCATCGCGCGGTCATTGCCGGAGTCTCCCACGGCCATTGTCTGCGCGCGGGTCAGGCCCAGGTGTGCCGCCAGCGCCAGCAGACCGCTGCCCTTCGTCACGCCGGGGGCGTTGACCTCCATGTTGCGGGGCAGGCTGGACGTCAACTCCACGCCGGGGCAGGCAGCCTCGATGGCACGCCAGGCGGCGTCGCGCTCGGCCTCGTCGTGGTACATCATGCTGTACTTTTCGATCTCATGCGCGTGGGTGCGCAGCGTCGCGTGCATGTCGTCTACCTCAATGCGGGTCGTGCGGAAGTAGCTTTTCAGGTTTTCGGGCACCACGTCCATGTGGTTCTCGGCGTTTGCGCGGGTCGTGTAGCTTTTGCCGCCGATGAAAATGCTCATCATGCCGCCGCCCTGCTCAAGAAGATCGTAAATTTTCAATGCCTGCTCGGTCCCGAACGGCTGGTTCACCAGCTGCTCGCCCGTTGTCAGGTCAACGACGCTGGCTCCGTTGGAGGTCAGCGCGTACCGCACGCCGGGGATGGACGTGAACGCCGCGGGGATGCCGCTGGCTGTACGCCCGGTGGCGGGCAGCACCGCCACGCCGCGTGCACAGGCTGCGCGGATAGCCGCCAGCGTGCGCGGGGTGATCTCTTTTTTATCGTTGAAAACTGTCCCGTCGAGGTCCAACGCCACAAGGCGGATGTCCTTCATACCTTCACACTCCCTTATCTGATTTATTGTACCGCAAAACCCGCGCGATTGCAAGCCGCGCGCGGATGTGCTAGAATAGTGTTACAGTAAATCTTTGGGAAAGAGGCGGTAAAATGCCCGTACTGCGCACCAAAACCAGCCGTATGTGGCTGCCCGACGCCCTGCGCGGGCTGGCGCTGCTGAACATGCTGGCCTACCATGCCATGTACGACTGGGTGTATGTGTTCGGCCACGAAAGCAGCTGGTACAACATCTGGGCCCCCGGCTGCCATGTGTGGCAGCAATATATTTGTTGGAGCTTTATTCTGCTGTCGGGGTTCAGCTTCCCGCTGGCAAAGCGGCCCGCAAAGAACGGGCTGATCGTGGCGGGCTGCGCGGCTGTGCTGACCTTTGTGACCGCGGTGTTCATGCCGTCGGAGACGATTTGGTTCGGCGTTCTGCACCTGAACGCTGCCGCCGTGCTGCTGACCTGCCTGGTCTATCCGCTTTTGCAGCGCCTGCCCGCGGGCGCGGGCCTGGCGGCGTCTGCGGCGCTGTTTGCGCTGACGAACCAACTGCCCGAAGGGTATTTGGGCTTCGAGAATTGGCGGCTCTGTGCGGTGCCTGCGGGGCTGTACAAGACGAACTGGTTCTGGCTGGGTCTGCCCGACCTGACAAGGTTCACGTCGGCGGATTACTTCCCGATCCTTCCGTGGGTGTTCCTGTTCTGGTGCGGGGTGTTTCTGGCGCGGCTGTGGCGCCCCGGCAGGGGAGAGCCGCCCGCCGCGCTGCGTCCTCTGTGTGCCATCGGGCGCAATACGCTGCTGGTCTACATGCTGCATCAGCCCGTAATCTACGGTGCACTGTGGGTGTGGCACACGGTGCTGGGGTAAAGGGTCCTAAATATGAACAATATAAAAATTTTCATTTTAGCGAAAATTGTTGTTGACAGACAGGGGGTCAATATAGTATAATCTTTTTTACTGGTTAATAGTATTTGACCGGCAAACTCCTGTCTCAGGTCAAGGGAGGGAAGAAGATGTCGGAGATCCGTGTCAAAGAGGGCGAGTCCCTC
>PPYE01256867.1_pt1 | contig 22697 bp, 31 predicted proteins | sample 1559881 | NCBI WGS metagenome assembly PPYE01 (sample SAMN08240022, study PRJNA423297) | Human gut metagenome, whole genome shotgun sequencing project.
GATACACAACGACTTCAAGACTTCCTCTTTTGGTGATCCATCGGAGATTCGAACTCCGGACACCTTGATTAAAAGTCAAATATGTAGTACATACACATAGCAAATTGCGGAGAAAAGCACAACATATAGTAGTTTGGATGTGCGCAACAGACGATAAATGCTAAACGGAAATCGGGCGTTACTACGGGGTTACTACGGATTTTTAAGATATTTTCGACATCTCTTTTTGCAGCGTTTCGTCCGATACAAGGGCATAATATTTCAGCGTTGTGCTGTATTCCTCATGGCCTAAAATCATCTGTGTGGCTTCGGGTGTTACGCCGTTTTCGACCATCATCGTGGCGCAAGTCTTGCGGCAACTGTGCGGCGATAGCCGTCGTACTCCGATGGCGTCAAGCGCATCATAATACTTTTTGCGCATATAGCACGAACTATAACCGGTGCCGTCATCCTTACATATGAGCTTTTGTCCTCCAACATTTAATCTTCTCTCAATATAAGGCTTTATGATCGGCAATACGGGGACATGGCGGTTTTCTCCGGCTTCGGTCTTCAGACCGCCAATAAGTATTTGCTCGTCGATGATGTAGTCATCCGGAGTTAAGGCGAGCAGTTCGGAGATGCGGAAACCGGTGTAGATCAGTATGAGTATAACATCCGCATACGGGACACGGTTTTCCGCAGCCTTCTTTATCTTCTCGACTTCTTCTGCGTTAAACGGGTGTATCTCGTTTTTCTTTTTCTTCGGCAATTTTACAAATTTGGAATAGTCTTTATGGCAGATATCACGCTCCAATGCGAGCGCGTAGAGCCGAGAAAAGGAACTTTTAATGTACGACAAAGACGTGCCGCTTTGCTCAAGGTGTGCGTCAATGCAGCTCTGCATATCCTCTGTTCTTAGTTCACGCATTTTGATAGCCTTTACATCTTCGGGAATCTTTTTCCAGGCGGCGTTGTAGCAATCCCGAGACTGTTTGGATATGTTTTTATACTCCGGGCGTGATAGCCATATCGTATGCAAATCATCAACGGTCATGTTTATCTCTGTGACCGGGTGTTCGATGTATTGCGCCAGAGCAGCTTTTGCCTCTTTGCTCGATGCGTAGTGCCCGAGGATTTCCTGCTTTTTAATCATCTTGCCTTGCTCGTCCAGGCTATAACTTGCCGGCAGCGCGACGACCCAGGGGCGCCGCTTGATATCCTTGCGTTTATATACGCTGCCTTCACCGTTTTCACGCTTTGCCATTAAAAAATCCGCTCCTTTTCACTTGTGTTTTGCCGGAGCGGATGATATAATAATTATATCAATCCACTCTATACGCATGGTGTGTGTTGATTCTCGAACCCTCGGTGTTCCCGCACCGGGGGTTCTTTTTTATTGTTGTTCTGCCAAAGATGAGAGATTAGGAAGGTCAATCGAATATAAAAAGCTATGACCGTCTCTGTGCTTTTTTAAAATTCCGGCTTTCTCGACTTCTGAAAGCCTTTTTGCAATAGTTGAGGTAGATAAGTTAAAAACGGTACAAAGCTCTTTTTGAGGTATTCCATCGCTGGAAAATAAAGCGCCCTGCATAAGAACATAGCAGAAATCAAGCATGTTATCACGGTCAGAAAAAAGATTGAGCTTTTTTAGAATATCCATGTTTTGTTCAAGAGCCGTTTTCCTTTTATCAAGGGCTTGAAAGAGATTGACAAATGATACATAGACTATGTTTAAAAAAGTTATGATAAACGGTGTCAAATCTCCGCAATTCCTTTTGTCGTTACAAATTTCAAAAGCATTGTAATACGCCTTTTTGTTCTCTTTTATTGTATAAGACAGTCCATATCCTATTAGATGGTCAAATTCTTGAGCTAGCAGATAGCTGCTAATGAAACGAGAGGTTCTGCCGTTTCCGTCATAAAAAGGATGAATATAACCGAATAGATAATGGAAAAGAGAAATCCTAATCAAAACTGGTAAAGATGAATCGTTAAGAACAGCGAGTGCATTTTCCATAAGTTCGATTATTTGCTTCTCGGGATAGGCTCCGCGGTGAATTACCTTGCCCGTTTTTGTTGTGACTTCGTTCATTTCCTTTCTGAAAATTGTACCGTCCGGACGATTCTCGGGGTGTTCCTCTAGTATTTCGGCAAGTACCAATTCGTCATAAAGCCGGCGAACATCTATGCAGGACTTCAACGGAATATATTCTCTGCTCAACATACTGTATTTTTGAGCCAGTCCATAAAACCTTGACTTGTGACCGCTTTTTTGTGACAAGCTGTTCAATGCTTCGGACAACTCTTTCCTCGTACTGAAAACGCCTTCGATATCGTTGGTGAGCTTCATCTCATCAATTAGACATTTCTTTGTAAATTGATCCAATGCAGCAGTGGGGAGGCGTTCACGCAAAGGAAGAATGTCTTTGTCAATTTTCATTATTTGGCAAGTTGTGTCATATATTTCTTGACACATGCAAAAAAAGGCAGTGTTGCCTCCTATTAAGAATGGTAGCTTGATAGCAAATTCCGATTCTTTTCTCTGCAGACTAAGTATATTATACTCGCTTCTGTTTTGATAATATAGGCTAGATAATACTTTATACTCCATTTTGTTCACCTCATTACAGAGTTATATGTATTGTAAGCGCATAACATTGTAAAAATAGCGATAAATTACAATGTTAATCAATAATACACCTATTTAGCTGTAAAGTCAACTGTATTTTTACACGCATTACTGTAATTTATCCAACATTGTCATCTTTATCAATGCCTATTTGCAGTTTCTTTTCTTTCACATTACAACCCGCTTTCTCAATTAGTTTTTAATTATCTCTCTTACGAGGAGATAAGGAACGCCGATGATGTGATACTGTTCGAGATTTGCGCCTGTCAATTCTTTAGGCGGGTAGGAAGGATTAAGCGGACTGAGCCTCACCATATCGTCAAAAATTTCGACACGCTTAAGCGTCGCGCATTCTCCATCATATATAACGGCTCCGACATCTCCGCTGCGCTCGACAAAGGTTTGCCGAAGAATGAGAACTTTATCGTCAGTGTGGTATGTCGGGTACATTGAATCACCGTGTACCTTTAGAACAAAAAAGTCGGATTTGCTTCGTCCCTTGAGAAAAGAGCGTGGGACATCTATGGTTTCGCCGCTCCAATCCTCGACTGCAATTTCTTCATATCCGGCAGCAATATTGCCTATTACCGGGAACGTAACAACATCTTCGGTCACATTCGGAGAAACGAGGTTTAGCGGCTTCATGGGAACATCTGCACCCATTAACCACGGAATAGATACATTTAAAATTTTTGATATTTCTTCAGTTCTTCTTTGTTTTGGTGCATAGATTCCTTTTTTATAATTGCTTATTGTAGCGTCAGCGACATTCAACGCTCTCGCAAGTTCCGCTGCGGTCATATTTCTGCGTTCTAAGGCTTCATTTAATCTTTCTGCAAAGCTTGGCATATTGATCACCTCGCCTATACAATATCACAAAGCCAACGAAAACGCAAGTAAAAATGAAAAAAACTTTTGAAAACTTGTGAAAAAGTATTGACTTGTGAAAACGCAAGTGATATAATCAAACCAAAAGGAGGTGAAAGCGATAATGTATGATTACTCAAATTTGCTCGGCGCAATGAGGCAAAGAGGCATAACCCAAAAAAGCCTTGCAAAAAGCGTCGGAAAAAGCGAAGCGACGATTAACCGCAAGCTCTGCGGTGCAAGGGAGTTCACGCAAAGCGAAATGTTCAAAATACTTGAGATTATAGGTGAGCCGGTCGAAAGAGTCTCCTTTTATTTTTTTTACTCATCGACTTGTGAAAACGCAAGTTATAGCTAACCGAAGAAAGGAGCTGAAAAAAAAGAAAGAGAGGTGGGAATATGAAAATTTATGCCGTAATAATTACATTACTTTGTATTGGCATGTTCGTCGGCTATATCAAATACAAGATAAGCACGCAGACGCTGTCGTATTATTTGACGACAAAAAGCACCGCTCCAACCGATGACGAGCTGAAGCGGTGTGCTGAGTGGGTGATAAAAAATTGGTTCAGGAAATAATTGAAAACTGCGATTTTATCAGATTAAGAAAGGAGGGAGAGGGTGAAAACAATAATTTGTTTACTGTCGGTGATGTTGATTATGTTTTCTGTTGCGATGGTTATCGCGATAATAACATTAATATCGGGTTGGAGGCGATAAAAATGGAGTTACTTCTGTCAGCTTCTTTCGGAGCTCTCGCTATCACCGGAGGAGTTCTTACCGTTGTTATGGCTATCGATTTGCTCAATCAATTTAGAAATCGCTAAATTAAGCCCAAGAGTAAAGTCTCGGCTACATACGGTTTTTCTGTTTGTGTGAATCAAGACATCGGAAATCGGCATTTGCTTATTTCGATAAGGAATATCGAATCGAATTACTCCATAGGTTCCCTGCATTTTAGTGAGATTTATTGGAAACTCTATGCTTCTGGCTACGGGGCCATAATGATCGGGATTTATGTATGTATAAAACGATTCTTCGCGTTGTTTACATTTTATTATTGTGCCGTCGAGAAGAACGAGATCAATTCTAACAATTGATATATCTGAACTTGCATCATTTACAAACAGGCAAGGGACGTTGCACATTAATAATCCCGACTGCGCCGCGACAGCATGGAACAAATCAATTCCGGCTTCTGAATCAATGCTAATGCTTACCTTTGTGCGCTCTTTTGCCTTGCGCGAAAAAAATTCATACAAAGATATAGCCAAGGATAAGGCCGATATAAGAATAGGAGCCCACGTCTTTATAATTTGCATATTTTTACCTCCTTAAAGAAAATTATATCGCACAAAAAGAAATAAATCAAGAAGGGAGGAAAAGAGATGGACAACCCGCTGTTATTCAAAATATGTTTCGCTGTGGTAACCGGTAGCTTGGTCTTTGAAATCATTGCGCTGTGTGCAACTGCGAAAGCCAAAAGAAGAAAGAATGGTAATAATGCCACCCACAATGGTGATAAGCAATCCCAATTTTTTGGCGAAATCCCAGAATGCAGCCCTTTTCTTGTGGCGCTTGCTGTTTGGGTGATCGTGGTTTGCGTTGTCATCATCGGCATCGTTGGTGGATGACGATTAAACTTTATTTAAATGAAAGGAGTACCACAATGAACGAGTTAATCAAAATCAATTATGAAAGCGATAGACCGACGGTCTTAGCGAGAGACCTGCACGAATTTCTTGAGGTCAAAACCGCCTACAAGGATTGGTTCCCGAGAATGTGCGAATACGGTTTTGCTGAGGGAGAGGACTATTGCTCATTTTTGAGCGATAGGTCTGACGGCTTACCGGGCAAGCCGAGACAGGATGCGCAGCTCACCATCGACATGGCAAAAGAGATCTGTATGCTTCAGCGCAACGAGAAAGGCAAGCAGGCGAGACAGTATTTCTTGCAGCTCGAAAGAGAGTGGAACTCACCCGAAGCAGTGATGTCGAGAGCCCTCAGGATGGCTGAGGAAAGGCTTGAGAGATTCAAAACTATAAACGCTAACCTCTCGGTTCAGAACGCCATTATGCAGCCAAAAGCGGAATATTTTGACGGTCTGTGCGACCGTGAGAGTCTTACTGGAATCAGAGAGACGGCGAAGCTTCTCGGGCTGAAACAGAATGACTTTGTAAAGTGGCTTATAGACCACAAGTACATTTACCGCGACAAGCGCGGCAGGCTGATGCCCTATGCGGAGCATGTCGATTCCGGGCTGTTCACCGTCAAGGAGACATACAACGATAAGACCGACTGGACAGGTGTTCAGATGCTTATCACCGTAAAAGGAAAAGAACGCTTCTTGAAAGCGCTCTCGTGAAAGGAGACAAAAACCATGCGTAAAAAAATGGCACTTATGTCAGTCGACGAGGCGTCAATGTACCTGAGAGAGGTTATCTACATACCGCCGCATCAGATCCGTCTGCTCGCGAGGGAGGGAAAATGCACCTTTTGTATCGCGCTTCAGCACTCAAGCGGAGGCTGGTCGTACTACATCCGCCTTGACAAGCTCGAACAGTTCAAGCGCGGGGATATCGGATTGATGACTGAGCGGTGAATTGAAAGAAAGAGAGGTTTAACAATGGCACTGAAATTTGCAATCCAGACGGTGTTTGAAATCGCCGCCGTCGTACTTATCATCTATGGCTTTTGCCGTGAGGACAAGCTCATAGCCTTCGAGGACGACCTCAAAGCAAAAATTTTAAACAGAAAGGAGACAAAACGCAATGGGAAACCAGACAACTAAAAGCCCGTTCGATGTGCAGATCCTTGCTGCCAGGCTAAAAGACCTGATGTGCGAAAGCGTGCCGAAAGTCACGCAGAAAGACCTTGCCGCGGCACTCGGCACCGCGCCTAACATGGTATCGGCATATATGCGCGGCAAGAGCTGTCCGTCGCTGCCGATGGCAGTTAACATAGCGCAGTATTTTGATGTGTCAATTGATTATCTCGCCGGCTTGGTCGACCATCGGCGGCAGCAAGTAATCGTGTCAGCACCGGCACCGGCGCCGAAGCGCGGACGAGACCCGTGGCGCAAAATGGCGATTTGCAACAGATGTGACTGGCGCAGACGCTTAGCGGCGCCGTGTGGCGACTGGGACGGAACGGCCTGCATGTACACTCACGAGACCGGGATTTTCCGCGAATCGCCGCCGACGGAAGACGGCTGCGCATATTATAAAAGCCGCCAACGCTGAGTGGGCAGCGAAGACGGCAAAGGTAAAACCTCAACATCATGATAACACGAAGGGAGACTAATGTCAAATGAAGATAAACAGCCTTGAGCTCGAGAATGTAAAGCGTATTAAGGCGGTCAAAATCGAGCCCACCGAAAACGGTCTGACTGTGATAGGCGGGCGTAACGGTCAGGGTAAGACCTCTGTGCTCGACAGCATTGCATGGGCGCTTGGGGGCGATAGATTTCGTCCGTCAGAGCCACAGCGTGAGGGTTCTGTACTGCCGCCCAATCTCAAAATCACAATGGACAGCGGCATCATAGTGGAGCGCACCGGGAAGAACAGCACCTTGAAGGTCACAGACCCTACCGGCAGAAAAGGCGGTCAGCAGCTTATAAACGAGTTTATTTCTCAGCTTGCGCTTGATTTGCCGAGGTTCATGACCGCATCAAACAAGGAAAAAGCCAACACACTTTTGCGCATAATCGGCGTTGGAGACAGGCTCGCACAGCTTGAGCACGACGAGACGGAGCTCTACAACAAGCGCCACATGATTGGACAGATAGCCGATCAGAAACTTAAGTATGCTAGAGAGATGACGGAGTATCCGGATGTACCGGAGCAGCTGATTTCCGCATCCGAGCTTATCAAACAGCAGCAATGTATTATGGCGCATAACGCCGAGAATAAGCGTAAGCGTGACCGAGCCGCCGAGATACAGCATCACTATGACGCCGTCAACAGCAAAATAAACGGAATCCAGGCTGAGCTTCAACGTCTTATGACGGAGCAGCAGAGCCTTATGGATGACCTCAGAATCGCGCACATGGAGACGGAGCACCTCGAAGATCTGAGCACCGCCGAGCTTGAAGAGGACATTGAAAATGTTGAGAAAATCAACATTAAAATCCGTGCCAACCTTGAAAAAGAGAAAGCGGAAGAGGATGCGAAAGCGTATCAGACTCAGTACAGCCAGCTGACAAACGAGCTTGAAGATGTCAGGCAAAAGAAAACCGACTTGCTCAAGTCCGCACAGCTTCCGTTGCCGGGGCTGTCGGTCAAGGATGGCGAGCTGACATACAACGGCTTCAAGTGGGACAATATGTCCGGAGCGGATCAGCTCAAGGTTTCCACGGCCATCGTGCGCAAGCTCAACCCCAGTTGCGGGTTTGTGTTGCTTGATAAGCTCGAGCAGATGGATCTTGACACTCTTGCTGAGTTCGGCAAATGGCTTGAGTCTGAGGGGCTGCAGGCGATAGCAACGAGGGTCAGTACCGGCGATGAATGCAGTGTCCTTATAGAGGACGGATATGTGGTGAACGAACCGACGGAGACTAAAAAAGAGACTAAAAAAGCATGGAAGGCAGGACAGTTTTAATGAACATAACATCAGGAATAGTCGAAGATGCACAGCGGGTCATAGTTTACGGTCCGGAGGGAATCGGCAAATCAACCTTTGCTTCCAAGTTCCCGGGCGCGATTTTCATCGACACGGAAGGCAGCACAAAGAGGCTGAACGTTAAGCGTTTTGACAAACCGAGCAGTTGGACGATGCTTCTCGAAGAGGTCAAATATGTTCGCGATCACCCCGAACTGTGTATGACGCTTGTCATCGACACAGCGGACTGGGCAGAGCAGCTTGCAAGTAATCATATATGTTCCGTAAATCACAAACAGAGCATTGAGGACTTCGGATACGGCAAGGGCTATACAAAGCTCTACGAAGAGTTCGGCAGGCTTCTTGACCTGCTCAATGAGGTTATATCAAAAGGTATTAACGTCGTGCTGACCGCTCACGCCAAAATGCGTAAGTTTGAGCAGCCGGACGAGCTCGGCGCATACGACCGCTGGGAGATGAAACTTTCAAAAAATGTCGCGCCGATCGTAAAAGAATGGGCAGACACGGTTCTCTTCGTCAATTATAAGACGTTCGTGATAAAGGACGAGAAGACCGACAGCAGAAAGGCACAGGGCGGCAGAAGGGTAATGTATACCAATCATCATCCCTGCTGGGATGCGAAGAACAGATACGGGCTGCCGGACGAGGTCGATTTCGATTTCAGCGTTATCGCACCGTTTATTCCGTCTTCCGGTGCATATGTCGCAGCGGCGCCGGAAGATAAGCCGCAGACGAATGCGCTGCCCGACCCGCCGAAAAAAAGCATAGAGGAGCTCAAGGCAAAAATCGACGAGTTTACCGCCGATGCCGATGAGCCTACCCCGAACACAGAGAACACTGAACCGAGTTCTGGCTTACCGGCAGCGCTGCGTGAACTCATGACGGCGAACAACGTTACCGAAGATGAGCTTAGAAGTGCGGTAGCGTGGAAAGGTTACTTCACTGCCGACACGCCGATTCTCAATTATGGCGAAGCTTTCATTAACGGCTGCCTTATCGGCGCATGGGAGCAGGTCTACGATATAATCGTCAATCATATAAGAAAATTTTAAATAAAAAGGAGTATTAACTATGAACGAAAACTACAATACCAACAGAAACGACGCCCTCGACTGGGACAGTGTAATCGAAGCCGAAAACGAATTTGTACTGTTGCCGGAGGGCGAGTACGAGTTCACGGTCAAAAGCTTTGAGCGCGGCTATTTCAACGGCTCGGAGAAAATGTCTGCCTGCCCGAAGGCAGAGCTTACGCTTCAGATAGACGCGCCGCAGGGCACAGCAATCGTCAAACATAATCTTTTCCTCTCGCGTAAAACAGAAGGGCTTGTGTGCGCGTTCTTCATCGCTATCGGCCAGAAGAAACACGGCGAACCTCTGAGAATGAACTGGGCGCAGGTTGTAGGTTCAAAAGGCCGCTGCAAGATAGGGCAGAGGCTTTACAACGATAATTATTACAATGAGGTCAAGAAATTCCTTGAGCCGGACGAATCCACTCAGCGTCCCGCTTTCACTCCGGGGAATTTTTAATCCTTGGACGCGAGACCTTATCAGCTGGAAGCAGAACGGGCAATATTCAACGAGTGGGCGAGCGGCAATAACCGCACATTGCTTGTCCTGCCGACCGGCACCGGCAAAACAGTCGTTTTCGCTAATGTTGCAAAGCAGTGTGTTCAGCACGGTGAGCGGGTTCTTGTGCTCGCTCACCGCGGCGAGCTGCTTGAACAAGCGGCGGACAAAATACTGAAATTTACCGGCTTGATGTGTGCCACAGAGAAAGCCGAAGAAAGCTGCCTCGGCAGCTGGTACCGTATAACCGTTGGCTCGGTGCAATCTTTACAGAGAGAAAAACGGCTCGAACAGTTCGACAGCGACTATTTTGACGCCATAATCATCGACGAGGCGCATCACTGCCTTTCCGATGGTTATCAGCGCGTGCTTGAGCACTTTGGAGACGCGCATGTCTTAGGCGTCACCGCTACGCCGGACAGAGGCGATATGCGCAATCTCGGCACATACTTTGATTCCCTTGCTTATGAATACACTCTTCCGCAGGCTATCAAAGACGGTTATCTTGCGCCGATAAAGGCTCTTACAATTCCGCTGAATCTCGACCTGACGGGAGTTGCAATGCAGAACGGAGATTTCAAGGCGGCCGATATCGACAACGCCCTGGATCCGTATCTGTATCAGATTGCCGACGAGATGATAAAGAACTGCAAGGAGCGCAAAACAGTCGTGTTTCTGCCGCTTATAAAGACCTCGCAAAAATTTCGGGATATTCTGAATGAGCGCGGTTTCAAGGCTGCAGAAGTCAACGGCGGAAGTCAGGACAGAGCGGAGATAATCGAAGCCTTTGAGCGCGGCGAATATAATGTGCTTTGTAACTCCATGCTCTTGACGGAAGGATGGGACTGCCCGGCGGTCGATTGCGTCATCGTGTTAAGACCGACAAAGGTCAGAAGCCTATACAGTCAAATGGTCGGGCGCGGAACGCGCCTTGCGCCCGGCAAGAAGGATCTTCTGCTGCTCGATTTCTTGTGGCACACTGAACGCCATGAACTTTGTCATCCTGCTCATCTGATATGTGAAAACGAAGAGGTCGCAAAAAAGATGACGGAGAATATCGAAGCGGCAGGTTGTCCGGTTGATATTGAGGCTGCCGAGCAGCAAGCCGAGAGCGATGTCGTCGCTCAGCGTGAAGAAGCTCTTGCGGCGCAGCTCAAGGAAATGAGGAAGCGCAAGCGCAGACTTGTCGACCCGCTGCAGTATGAAATGTCGATTTCCGCGCAGGATCTTTCAAGCTATGTTCCGGTGTTCGGTTATCAAATGTTACCGCCTAGCAAAGAACAAATTGATGCATTGGAGAAATGGGGTATACTTCCCGATAATATTGACAATGCAGGCAAAGCAGCGAAACTTCTTAATTGTCTTTCAAAAAGAAGAGACGAAGGATTGGCTACTCCACGACAAATTCGGTGCCTTGAACGATATGGCTTTAAGCATGTAGGCACATGGACTTTCGATGCTGCCACAAAGCTAATAGAGCGTATAGCTTCCAACTCATGGCGAATACCTCACACGATTTCCCCGGATGGCTATATTCCTGAATAAAAAGAGCAGGAGAAATCATATCTCCTGCTCGGCTTCGGCTTCCATTTCCATTATATCCCCGGGTTGAACATTTAATGCCACACAAATTTTTTCAATCACTTCTGTAGTCACAGTTTCACCTTTTGAAAGTTTGGCTAAAGTGGGCGATGATATTTTGGCTTTTGTAAGCAAATCAGTTTTTTTCATGCCCCTGCGTTGTAATATGTCAAAAAGCTTGTAATATTTAATCGGCATAAAAGCACCTCCTATTTATTAGTATAGATTAATTTAAAACAAAAGTCAACTAAATTTTGTTAGCGATTGTTAATTTTTTTCTTGACTTCTTAATTAATATATGCTAATCTTTTGTTAGCGATAGTTAATAAAACTAAGCTAAAACTAACACAAGGAGCGCATGTTATGAAAAAAACAGCATTCGAACGAATTACGGAGTATGAAACAGCGGTAATAGAATTAGAAAGAGCCGAATCTCTTTTAGCTCTACTTTATGAAGAAATCGATGAGGCAATTTCAGCGTCATTGTCAAAAGAAACTTGGAAAAGCCAGTACTGTTGTGATAGGGCTTCGATTTCTGAAGCGTTGGCTACGGCTGTTTCGCAAAACATATCAGCGGTAAAAGATGCTTTAAGTAAGCTTATAAAGGAGGAACGATAATGAGTACTAAAGGATTAATAGATTTAACGGGACTTAGATTTGGCAGGCTTTATGTTGTTAAACGCGCTGAAAGGAATATTGGAAGTCATTCGGCTTGGCTTTGTAGATGTGATTGTGGTAGCGAAAAAATAATAAGAGGGGATCACTTGCGGTATGGAAAAACAATTAGTTGCGGTTGCTATGAAAACGAGGCACGAGCTAATGGAAATAACACAAAACACGGTGGCAAAGGAACGAGACTTTATTCCATTTGGAGCGGTATGATTAAACGCTGCAATAATAGTAATTGTAAATCCTATTACAATTATGGTGGTAGGGGAATAAAAGTTTGTGATGAGTGGAAGAAATCTTTTAGCTCATTTCGCACATGGGCACTTAATAACAGCTATAATGACGAGCTGTCTATCGACCGAATAGATGTTAATGGCGATTACGAACCACTGAACTGTCGATGGGCTACAGCCAAAGAACAAGCCAATAATAGAAGACCAAGGAAAGACCGGAGGCAATGACGATATGACAGAAGAAAAGCTCGACCTGAAAGAGCTGATAAAATACATAGACCCGGCTGCTTGCACATATTCCGAATGGGTGGAAGTCGGCATGGCGCTTAAGCATGAGGGATACAGCTGCGATGACTGGGATGAATGGTCCCGACCGGACAAGCGCTATCATTCCGGCGACTGTGAAAAGAAGTGGCAGACCTTTAACGGCTCTGCCGCTCCGGTTACGGCGGGGACTATCGTTCAGATGGCAAAAGACAACGGCTGGCATTTTCAGGCGGATGACGGCGCTCTCGATTGGGACAGCGTAATAGGAGAAAAGAAAGACGAGCTTATCCTCGTTGACAAAAGCTGGATTGAGGGCAAGGAGCTGAACATACCTGATGAGTGGAATCCGGTGGAGCAAATCACCAAATATCTCGAAACGCTCTTCGAAGCAGGGGAGACGGTCGGTTATGTCACCGAAAGCTGGGAAAAAGACAGTAAATACCTGCCGACGAAAGGCGTGTATACCAGGACTGCGGGAGAGCTTATAGAGGCTCTGAGCAAATGCGAGGGCGACATAGGTCGCGTAATAGGCGACTGCAAGCCGGAGGCGGGGGCGTGGATACGCTTCAATCCTCTGGACGGCAAAGGCGTCAAAAATGAAAATGTGACGGAGTTCCGATATGCTTTGGTCGAATCCGATACGACCGACATCACCCATCAAAACCAAATAATACGCGAGCTCGAGCTGCCGATTGCCTGTCTCGTTTATAGCGGAGGAAAGAGTCTGCACGCCATTGTACGCATCGATGCCGCGAACTTTGACGAATACCGCAAGCGCGTTGATTACCTCTATGACGTGTGCAAGAAAAACGGCATAGATATCGACCGCCAGAACAAAAATCCGTCGCGGCTGAGCCGTATGCCAGGCGTTGAACGCAACGGAAAGAAACAATATCTGCTTGATACCAACATCGGCAAGAGCTCATGGAACGAATGGAAAGAATGGATTGAAAGCATAAACGACGACCTGCCGGATCCGGAGAGCGTCGCCGATGTGTGGAACGACCTTCCGGAGCTTGCGCCACCGCTTATAGACGGAGTTCTGCGGCAGGGACACAAAATGCTTGTCGCAGGACCGTCAAAGGCCGGCAAGTCTTTCGCGCTGATAGAGCTGTGCTGCGCCATAGCCGAGGGGCGCGAATGGCTGGGCTTCAAATGTACCCAGGGCAAGATAATGTATGTCAATCTCGAGCTTGACCGTGCGAGCTGTCTGCACCGTTTTAAAGATGTCTATACAACGCTCGGCTGGGCTGCGGAAAATCTGCACAACATCGATGTGTGGAACCTGCGCGGCAAGTCCATTCCGATGGATAAGCTCGCGCCGAAGCTCATCAGACGCGCTGCAAAGAAAAACTATATCGCCATTGTCATTGACCCGATTTATAAAATCATCACAGGCGACGAAAACAGCGCAGATCAGATGGCGCATTTCTGCAACCAGTTTGACAAGGTCTGCACCGAACTTGGGTGTGCGGTTATCTACTGCCACCACCATTCAAAAGGCGCTCAGGGCGGCAAGAGGAGCATGGACAGAGCATCCGGCAGCGGAGTGTTCGCCCGCGACCCCGACGCGCTGCTCGACCTCATAGAGCTTGATATAACCGACGGTATCCGCAAACAGCAAGAGGACAAGGCGCAGTGTGAAATCTGCCTTAAATGGATGCGCCGCTTCAAGCTGCCGGAACCGTCGCAGGACGAAGAGAATACCGCGCACGAGCTGCTCAAAATGTGCGGCGAGAGTCTGTCTCCGGCATCCCGCGATCTTATGCTTGCCGAAGTCAGAACAGCGTGGAACAGCATAGAGCAGCGTACCGCGTGGCGCGTCGAGGGCACCCTGCGTGAGTTCCCAAAGTTCGCTCCGGTCAATCTTTGGTTCGATTACCCCGTGCATCGGATAGATGATACCGGAGTGCTGGAGGACATAAAGCCGGAAGATGATAGACCGGCGTGGAACAAGACCTGGCAGAAAAATTTTAAAAGCAAGAAGGACTCGAAAGAAAGAAAAAAAGACCGTTCCGCGAGCATAGAAACGGCATTTGATGTTTGCAATGCGGACGGCAATGTCACACTTGAAAACCTCTCTGAATATCTTGGCGTGACACAAAAAACCGTCAGAAGCAGGCTGAAAGAACACGGTGGATTTTGGATTGATGACGGAAAAGTCGGAAGAAAGTAGAGGGAAAAAGTCGGTCTTTTTTCCCTTCCCTTTAGAGGGAAAATGTCGGTCTGACACCGAGATTTTCTCTCGGAGGGAAAAAGTCGGTCTAATACCGAGATTTTCTCTCGGAGGGAAAAAGCACTTATATATTTCATATATAAGTGGGGAATTTCCCTTCCCTCAAGGTCAGGGGAAAGAAGTGTGGCGGCTTGAAGCTGCCGCCGCACACAACTTCTCCCTTCCCTGACAAGGGCGATTTTTAAAAACAAAAAAGAAAGGAAACGAAAATGACAACTGAATTTTTTATGCCGATGCATCCGCCCACGGTAACGCATCATGACAAAAAGATAACCGTCAAAAACGGTAAGCCGATAATGTACGATTCAACCGAGCTGAAAGCGGCAAAGGGGAAACTGACGGCACACCTGGCAGCACATATTCCGCAGGAACCGTATTCAGGCGCAGTCAGGCTGATGGTCAAATGGTGTTTTGACAATGACGGTACACGGCACCTGGACGGCGAACCGAAGATAACAAAGCCGGATACGGATAACCTTGAAAAGGCATTAAAGGACTGTATGACTCGGCTGCGCTTTTGGAAGGACGATGCGCAGGTCGCATCGGAGATCAGCGAAAAGTTTTGGGCTGCCGTGCCGGGAATTTATGTGAGAATTGAGGAGCTGCCATGCTGAAACAAATAACCCAGGAAGAGACCAACAGGCGCTACATACGGGAGCGGACGAGTGACCGGGAAACACACTGCCTGAGATGTTATTACTGCTGCAAGATATTCGAAGCAGATGATAATGACCGGCACAGCTGTCCGAGATGCGGCCGGGAACTCATTGAAATGGGATTTTTGAAAGTGAGTGACGACTATGATGTATGAAGATGCGCTTCGCGAGGTATTAAACCGAGTTTATCGAAACACAGATGATTGCGAAATGTTAAGCATAAAGTCAGCTCCCGCCGCCGCCGACTATTGGCTTAGACAGGGTTATTCCCTTGAGGACACCAACGAACTTATCAAGGCAAGTACCGCCCTTTCCAAGACAGGTCTTATTAGTTCTGCTGAGGCAGCTCAGTACCTCACCTCAGCGATTGGCGGTTTTGCCGAAGGTATGAGTAACATCGCAAACTCGGCACGTCTTGCGGCGCAAAAATGGAAAAATGGACGGAGGGAATAACAATGCGTGAGATACTGTTTAGAGGTAAAGATTTTTCTGGAGTCATAAATCATATTTGGTGCTTTGGCAGTTTGGACACAACTGAAGACGACAGAGCAATAATTATATATCCCGATAGGTTTGGGAACAAATGCCGAATTATTGTTGACCCTAAAACCGTAGGACAGTACACAGGTCTTAAAGATAAAAACGGCACAAATATTTTTGAGGGCGATATTGTTTTGTTGAAAGGCGATGAGGAGCCTTATCAAGTTGCTTTTGATGAATCCTGTTTTCAAGTTTATGGCAACAGTATTTGCTATGTTATGGATAACTTTTACGACCACGATATAGAGGTCATCGGCAATATCTATGATAACCCCGAGCTATTGGAAGGTGATGGCAGTGCCTGAGATGTGTCCGAATGAGCATTGTGTGTTTCTCGTCCAGACCGGCGGAGAAAAGCCTTTGTGCCCGTTTTGGCATTGTCTGAAGCCGGAGATTGAAAAGCACGACAAAACCCGAGAGGAGGCTGTTAAATGACGCTTAAAGAGCTGTCACAGCTATACTACCTTGACAAGGAGATAGAGCTTGACCGTGAGAGGCTTGCGGAACTGCGGGCAAATTTGCTCTGCCCGAGGTCGCCGAACTACGACGGTATGCCGCATAGCCCGAACCCTGAGCCTGCGCTTGAACGCTGCATAGCGGAGATAACGGATCTCGAAGCTATAATCCAGGCTAAAATCGAGCAGCGCATATATGAGCGCAGCCGACTTGAGCGCTACATATCGGACATTCCCGACAGCCTGACCCGGCAGATATTCACGCTGCGCTTTATCGAGGGACTGACATGGGAAGATGTGGCGGATAAAATCGGTAGTAGTTCTTACAGCGTCAAGCATATCTGTTACAGATTTATCGCGAAAAATTAAAAGTTGGCACACATGGCACACACATATGTGCTAACCTTTAAGCTGAAGAATGTTACCGATATTCTATTCTTCATTTTTATGTCCCCTTTCACACACGCCTGCCCCGCGGCGTCATAAATAGCGGGGTCTTTGAAATGTAAAAAGCAAAGACGGCGCGAAATCGCGCCGCCTGCATGACTTATTCGTTTTTGATTCGTATGATGATCTCTTTGCGGTCAAGGTCAACGACCTTTTCAAGCTGCACACCGGCTTCGGTAAAGCCGCATTCTCTTGCTTCGGCAGAGCCGATGTTGATAGTGTAGCTTGTGATATGACCGTGGTTTCCGCGCTTAGGGGACAATTTGATTGGTTTTACTGTCATCTTAGACATCCTTTCTCGCAAGAATTATGATTGCGCACACGCTGCATATGGCTGCAAAAACGCTGATGATAATGCCAGGTATGTAACCGACGAATCTCGATATGCACCAAAGCGCCATGCTTGCGACGATGAAAATGATTGCAATAATAATACTTGATTTTTTCATAATCCTTGCATATAATAAAAATAGATGGTAGGGAACGACTGTCACTCGTCCGTGCCATGTGGGTTTTCCTTCTTTTTTGCAGGTCTTTATAAGTTCGATTATAACTGATAAGATCTTGCAAATTGAAGTGATCAACTCATAAGTTGACATATGCATTACTCCTTCCTTAGAGACTTGCGAGGTGCGAATAGCTGCGCTCGCTGTACCCCTATTATAGCGTAGAGTAACGCTATGTTTACCAAAAAATTAAAAAAATTTTTTATTTTTTTACACCCGAAAGGGTGTTTTTTTATTTCAAGTCACAAGAACGGAGGTGAACCCATGACCGACAAGCAAAGGCGGTTTGCAGATGAGTATATCGTCGACTGCAACGCGACAAGAGCATACAAGGCTGCTTATCCACGGATAAAATCGGATGATGCTGCGAGAGCCAATGCGTCAAGGCTGCTAACAAATGCTAATGTTAAAGCCTACATCGAAGCAAAACTCGAAGAGCTGAGCTCGAAAAAGATAGCCGACGCGCAGGAGGTCATGGAGTACCTCACCGCCGTGATGCGCGGAGACAGCACGGCAAGCGTCGTTGTTGTGGAAGGTCAAGGTGACGGCTGCTCGGCGGCAAAGGTGCTGGATAAGCCGCCGGACGAAAAGGAGCGCCTGAAGGCTGCGGAGCTGCTTGGCAAGCGTTTCAGCCTGTTTAAGGATGGAATTGAAGTCTCCGTCAACGCGCCGCAGATTATCGACGATATAGGGGGCGGCTAACATGGCCGTCAGGCTTACTGACATAATCGCGCCGTCGTTTTATGAGGTGCATCGCGATGTGTGTGCTGGGCAGCATACGCACTATGTGCTTAAAGGCGGGCGCGGAAGCACGAAGAGCAGCTATATATCGCTTGAAATTGTCTGCGGCATCATTAAAAACCCTGACGCGCACGCGATCGTGTTCCGCAAAATTGCAGACACGCTGCGGGACAGCGTTTTTGCACAAATGCTGTGGGCTATTGATAAACTGGGTGTGTCTCAGTATTTTAAAGCGACGGTCAGTCCGATGAAAATCACATATCTGCCGAGCGGGCAAACGATTATGTTTCGAGGTCTTGACGATCCGATGAAAGTCAAGTCCATAAAAATCCCGTTCGGCTATTTTCGTTATATCTGGTTCGAGGAATGGAATCAGTTTTCCGGGATGCGGGAAACCGATAATGTGCTGCAGTCGGTCATGCGCGGCGGCAGTAAATTCGATGTTTTTTATTCGTACAATCCCCCTGAGTCGCTGCGGGCGTGGGTGAATGATGAGATACGCGTTGAGCGCGCCGACCGCCTGATACATCACAGCACATATTTGACTGTGCCGCAGGACTGGATAGGCGCGCCGCTGCTGTTGGAGGCGGAGCACCTGAAACAGCACTCGCCGGAACGGTATCGGCACGAGTTTCTCGGGGAAGTTACCGGCACGGGCGGCGAGGTATTCCGGAACATCAGTATCCGACCCATCAGTGCCGAAGAGATTGCGCGGTTTGACCGTATCAGGCGCGGCATAGACTGGGGCTATGCGGTTGACCCGTTTGTTTTTATATCATGCAACTATGACAAGCCGCGCAGGCGGCTGTACATATACGACGAGATATACGCGGCGGGCATGAGTAACAGACTGGCCGCCGACCGTATAAAATCTCGCGGAGCTGTCGGCGAAATTATCGCAGACTCAGCCGAACCGAAGTCTATAGCCGATATGTATGAATACGGTCTGAGAGTCAGAGGCGCACGCAAAGGTCCGGACAGCGTGAAGCACGGCATAGAATGGCTGCGCGACCTCGACGAAATAATAATAGACCCCGCCCGCTGTCCAAACGCGGCGCGGGAATTTTCATCGTATGAGCTCGAACGGGATAAGGACGGCAATTATAAGGCGAACTATCCCGATAGAGACAACCACACGATTGACGCCACGCGCTACGCCACTGAGAACGACCAGCAGAATGTGAGGGTAACTTAATGATTAACAATATGGACTTGATAAGAGAAAAGCTCGCGTATCACCATACGGCTACGGACGATGAGATTATCAAAACCGTGCTTAAAAATGCGCGGGAAGACCCGGAGTATCTGGCGGCATGCGAGGGGCTCCGATATTATCGCGGTATGCAGGACATTCTGCAGAAAGATTTTCGCGAGACGGTCGTTTACGAAGAAGACGAAAACAGCCCGGCGGGCATAAAGCGCGGCGGCGTTAAGATAATCAACGAAAACAATTCGAATCACCACAATGTGCATAATTTCCATGCGCTGATGGTCGACCAGAAGGTCGCGTACATCCTCGGCAAGCCGCTTTCCGTCTCCGTCGAGGGTGCAAATGACGGAGCGGGCAGTGTGGATGAAAGCCTGAAAGCTTTTGAGGACGCAGTCACCGCAGTGACCTCAGACGAGGCTTTTGTGGACATGCTCCCCGACCTCGCGACAAATGCGTCGAATTGTATCGTCGGATGGCTGCATGTCTATTACTCGGCAGCCGGCAAGCTTTGTTTTGTTGTTATCCCAACAACGGAATGTATTGCCTGCCGCGATATGAGTTATCAGCAGGTGATTACCGACTTTTTCCGCCACTATAAAATAACCGTCGTGCAAAACGGCACAGAGACGGAGCGGGAGCGGGTAGAGTGGTGGACTGCGACAGGGGTAAAACGCTATGTCGAAAACGATGCCGGGGAGTTTGTGCTCGAAAGCAACAGCCCGCACTGGTATAACGAGCAGATAATCAACGATGAGCGCGTCTCGGTTGAGGCAAAATCGTGGGGAAGAATCCCGTTTGTTCCGCTTTATAACAACTCTGCGCATCAGACCGACCTTTCGCGCATCAAAGGGCTACTTGATGCATATAACCTGATATCTTCTGCGTCGACGAATAATCAGATAGATCTCGTCGAGCTCTACTGGATGATACAGGGATACGGCGGAGAGACTGCAAAAGCGATACAGCAGAAGCTGCAGATAAACAAGGCAGTGTCAATAAGCGATCCGTCCGGCAAGATAAGCGCGGAGCAGGTCACGCTGAATGTCACCGAGCGCCTCGCCTGGCTCGATATGCTGCGCCGGGACATATACCATATAGGGCGCGGTATTGATATGAACGATGAAAAGCTCGGCAGCGCGCCGTCAGGCGTCAGTCTGAAATTCCGCTACACCCTGCTTGACCTCAAGGCTGACCCGCTTGTCTCGAAGTTAAAGGTCATGCTGAAAGAGCTGTCATGGTTTATTACGCAGGATATCAACCTGAAGAACGGTACCGACTATGACTATACGCTTATCAAATACGATGTCCACAAGTCGATGATAGTCAATGACGCGGAGACGGTGGATATAATCCAGAAGTCGCAGGGGCTTGTGCCTGATAAGATGCTTTTAGCGAAGCACCCGTTTGTTGACGATGTCGCGCAGGCGTATGAAGAGCTGCAGAAGCAACGCGAGGAAAACGCAAAGATGTTTATCGGCGACGATGACGACAAGGACGATTCCGAAAAGGATGATGAATAATGCGCTCTGATCTCTATTGGGAGGAGCGGGCACTGCAGCGCGAGGAATATGCCCGACGTGCCTCGACGCGGGCTATAAAGACAAAAACAGTCAAGTTATACGCCAAGGCGCAGAAAGACCTCGACGCCCGCATAAATCGGATATTTTCGCGTTATGCGGCAAACGGTGAATTGACGCCGGAAGAGGCTCGGCGGATGCTGAATACCAAAGAAGCAGAAGCAGAATTGGAAGCACTGCGCAAAGAGCTCAATAACATAAAAGACCCGGTCATAAAGAGAAAAGCACTTGCCCGTCTCAATGCGCCGGCATACGCCGCGAGAATAAACCGCCTCGAGGCTTTAAAAGCCAATATCGAGACGGAAACGGCATTGCTTGCCGACCGTGAGAAGCGGGAGCTCAAGCGGCTGCTTGAAGACGTGAGCGGGGATACATACTATCGCAGCATATATGACACGCAGATCGGCACGGGATTAGGCTTTGAGTTCTCAGCCCTGTCGAAAGGTGCCGTAAACACCATAGTAAATGACCGATGGAAAGGCGCGAATTTTTCCGACCGTATCTGGCAGAACACATCCGCGCTTGCCAACAGCGCATACGGTATTGTGGCGCGTGGAATTATGACGGGAGCGGGTCCGCAGGTAATGGCGCGCCAGCTCGCCGACGCTATGCAGTCCGGAATGTACAGCTCGATGCGGCTGATACGCACCGAGACGAACCGTGTGCACAACGCCGCTGAAAAAGCGGCATACGAAGAGGAAGGCATAACGGAATACAGATTTCTCGCCACCCTTGACGGGCGCACCTGCGATGTCTGCGGCGCTTTAGACGGCAAGACTTTTCCGGTTCCGAAGCAAAAGAGGGCATAAACTATCCGCCGCTCCATCCGAATGACCGTTGTACTACGACGGCAGTCATAGAGGGACAAAACCGAGCCGAACTCAAACGCCGGGCATTGGATCCCGAGACCGGGAAAACCGTGCTTATTCCGGCGGAAACGACATATGAAGAGTGGCTTGCGGATAATATAAATCCTCTTACCGGGAAGCTTAAATATTACCCGCCCAAGACTTTGACACAAGTGTCCTCCTATAACAGAGACCAGTTCGAGCGGTATTCGGCAGTCTTAAAAGAAAATGTGCCGGATTCTCTTGATGAATTCTTAAAAATAAAGTATAATGATCCTGAAAAGTGGAAGACGCTTAAAAGGCAATACCGCTTTGTGAATCAATACAAGATAGATTCAGGCAATTTCTCTACTGATGAAATCTTACGGTTTGATAAAAAGGTTATTTATGAGAAGCGACTGAAATTTACAAGCGGATTTAAAAGAAGCGGAAACATTGCCGGTGCATATATCGATGATGATTTTGACAATATGTATTATGCGCATAGCGCTATATCCAAAGTGGAAGATAGCAGAGGATATAAAGGAACCGGAAAATTAGTTTTACTTAAAGAAGCTCGCCGCTTTAAATATATAGATGTTCCCAAAATGGACGGAACAATAAGAAAAGAAACCTACAATGATACTGAAGCAAAGCTCTTCGAGTTCTTCGCCGATTTGTATGAAGCGAGCCCTTTTAAAAAGATATGTATGCTTTCCGAACGCGGAATGTGCGATAGCTGTAAAGGGGTAATGCAGCAATTTAAAGAACTATACCCGGATGTTGAGGTAAATGTTATCTCAAACAAAAAGGTTGAAGGAAATGTTTGGAAAGAAAGGATGAGAAAAAGATGAAGTATGACCTTGATTATCAGTGGGCAAAAAATTTTCTTGAAAGCCGTTTAAGCACGGGTATACAGCCGAAAACGGGGGATTTGCTCGAAAACTCATATCTTACAGAATTCGATCAGGATATCCTCGAAGAAGCTGAGCGCCTTAACGCGGTACTTCCGCTGATAAAGTGGGAAGTGGACAACAACGATCTCAGCGAAGCCATGAGCGATGAGCTCTATCTCTACTATGAGGATT
>PPYE01072207.1_pt1 | contig 22690 bp, 12 predicted proteins | sample 1559881 | NCBI WGS metagenome assembly PPYE01 (sample SAMN08240022, study PRJNA423297) | Human gut metagenome, whole genome shotgun sequencing project.
AAAAGTGTAGTATTGACTACTTTTAAAAATAGTATTAACTAAAGATTATTTTTAGTGTCTACTTTATTGAGCTGGTACAAAAAGCAGAAGAGTCCATCGGAAAATGTGATAGAAGCCCTGCTTTGTCCATAGGAAAATGTGACAAAGCGGGGCTTTTGTCCATAAGAAAACGTGATTTCCCTTGCATAAGTTTCTTATTATAAGTACATTTGCGCATAAAAGCAGAAAAGAATGAAACGATTACTGATAGAAGAACTTATCCAATGGAAAAACAAGCAAGGACGCAAGCCCTTGATACTTCAAGGAGCACGACAGGTTGGCAAAACCTGGTTACTGAAAACATTCGGTACGGAATGCTTCGAAGACGTTTGTTATATCAACTTTGAACAGGACAATTCCATTAATAATATATTTGAGGGAAGCATCAGTCCGGAGCGCATCATTGAACAACTTTCCGTATTCCATGGCAAACGTATTCAGCCCGGGAAGACACTTATCATTTTCGATGAGGTGCAGGAAGTTCCGCGCGCATTGACTTCTTTAAAGTACTTCACTGAAGAGGCTCCCGAATACGCCATTTGCTGTGCAGGTTCCCTGCTGGGAGTAACACTACATCAGGGAACTTCTTTTCCTGTAGGTAAAGTAGAATTCTTAACTCTGCAACCTCTCTCTTTTCGAGAATTTCTACTTGCCAACGGAGAAGAACTGCTACTTGACTATGTGATGAACGGCAATTTAGATACCAATGCTTTCACCGAAAAATTACAAGAGCATTTAAAACGCTATTTCATCATCGGTGGAATGCCCGCTGCCGTGCAAAGCTGGCTGGATACACAAGACTTTTTTGAAGTGGAAAAGATACAGGAACAACTGTTGAGCGCTTATGAAAGTGATTTTTCGAAACATGCTCCTTCTAATCTGATAGCTAAAATCAGATATGTGTGGCAGAGTATCCCCTCTCAATTAGCAAAAGAAAATAAGAAATTCGTTTATGGCATGGTACGCGAAGGAGCACGCGCACGCGAATATGAGGACACATTAATGTGGCTTCATGACACCGGACTTATTCGCCGGACTTACCGTGTACGTAAACCGGATGTACCATTGAAAGCATACGAAGACTTGCAATCTTTTAAAGTATTCCTGCTTGATGTCGGGCTCTTGCGGGTCATGAGTAGACTGTCGCCTAAAGTATTCATCGAAGGAAGCCGGATATTTGAAGAATTTAAAGGAGCACTGACGGAGCAATATGTTCTACAAGAGCTCTCTCTTTTTCCTCAACTCAATGCCAACTATTATTGGACTTCCGATGCAAATGCCGAAGTTGACTTTCTCTTCTCAGATGGTCTTCGGGCATATCCGTTGGAAGCTAAAGCCGGCAATAACGTACATGCTAAAAGTCTGAAAGTGTACGATAAAGAATACAATCCGCAACTTCTTTTCCGTACCAGTTTACTGCCGTATGAAAAAAACGGGAAACTAATAAACATCCCGCTGTATCTGTTGTTTGCCCTGCCTAAAGTACTTACTCTTTAACACAAGCAACTGTTCAGTCCATTCGTTTTATATCAATTTTTATTCACAAGCAAAATTTACACAAGTGAGTTTTTACTGTTGACTATTAAGGTATTACAAAAAGCCAATTTTCTGTTCACAAGAAGTTAGGAGTTTATCCACAAGAAGTTAACTTCCTGTTGACAAACTCCTAACTTCTTGCTGACATGAAACAGAGCGTTTTTCTATTATTTTACAGGTAAGTACATTTTGGGAGGAGATAAAAAAGGACTGCATCCGGTTAGCTAAAACCGTTTCTTCTTGTTTAGTCCAAACTTTAATCGCATTTTCAGTGCACATTGGTGATCGCATTTCCCTCTGGCACCTAATCTATTGCCTGAATGAAAGAAAGGTATATCAAATAAAAAAAGGGAAAAAATATGTGTTGGTTTGTGAGAAATAATTCGTAGATTTGCAGTGAGTTATTTGAGGAAATGCAGCGCAAAACGCAGAAACCGGCACGGTTGCCAACTCGTTACCCCGACCCGCTGAAAATCCAGTTTAAAGCCTTTTGTTCAAAAGGTTATCTCCCGAAGATAATTTTATAAAATAAATAATAATCAAGGAGTGAAGGGCAATTCCAACATTTAGAAGTATACATGGAACAACAAAACGAAATAATCATATATCAGTCTCAGGATGGTACGATAAAAGTCGATGTACTATTCTCGGAGGAAACAGTTTGGCTAACACAGACGCAGATTGGGTCTCTGTTTGGAAAGGCTAAATCTACTATAAGTGAGCATATAAAAAACATCTTCGAAGAAGGAGAGCTGAATGAGAATATGGTTGTTCGGAAATTCCGAACAACCACTCAGCATGGTGCGATTGAAGATAAGACACAAAGCCACGAGGTTAATTATTACAACTTGGATGTAATAATCTCAGTCGGTTACAGGGTGAAATCTATGCAAGGTACACAGTTCCGTATCTGGGCAACGCAACGTTTGAGGGATTATATCATCAAGGGGTTTGCTCTGAACGATGAGCGATTCAAGAGCGGTTCATCCATGAACTACTTCCGGGAACTGTTAGACAGGATTCGAGAGATTCGCTTGTCAGAACGGCTTTTCTATCAACAAATCAAGGATATTTACGCCACTAGTATTGATTATGATCCGTCCGATGAAATGACCCTTGCCTTTTACAAAGAGGTACAAAACAAACTTCTTTGGGCGGTTAGTGGCAAAACTGCAGCGGAGTTGATTTATTATCGGGCAAATGCCGCATTGCCGCAAATGGGGCTGACATCAACATCTCTGCCTAACAAGGTTCGTAAAGCCGATGTGGAAATTGGGAAGAACTACTTGAATGAAGAGGAAATTGGGCTTTTGAAATTGATCGTAGAACAATTCCTTGCTTATGCGGAGACTCAGGCAATCCAGCACAAACCGATGTATATGCGGGATTGGATTGAAAAACTAAAGCAGGTACTTACGATGAATGACAAAAATATATTGGAACACGCCGGATCCATCTCTCATAAATTGGCACTGCAAAAAGCCGCTGATGAGTATGACAAATACAAGGAGGTACAAAAACAGCTGGAGCGATTGGAAAGCATCAAAGAGTTAGAGAAGGATATTCAAAAACTGAATACAAATAAGAGAAAAAAGAAATAGTCTAAATCTTAAATTATAACAGAGACTGAAAAGGATTCTTGGTCTCTGTTATAATACTTCTGAATATTTGGGTTATTAACCAAATCTCCTCTATATTTGCATAGAGTTGTTTGAATGTAAGCAAAGCATAGATTATTAGTGCAACCTGACTTTCGCCATATGAAAGATTACTTTACCATCATACATTATCTGTTTTTTTCCTACCCAAAAGATAACACTACCCCCAGAAGCAATATGAAGAATACTCAATTATCCTACCATAGGGTGAAATTACTTTTTTTTGTTTCCAGTCTTTCAGCTTCCGTCCAACGCCCTACTCATGGTAGTTTCGGCTGAAAGCTCTTCCTGAAACTCTCTTTTTCAGGGTTCAGCGGAGGAACTTTCAGCCGGAAGTCCTATGAATAGGGAGTTTACGAACAACCTGAAAAGCTGAAACTAAAGAAACAACCATTTAGGGTTTAGGGAAGTTGAATGGTGAACGCTCACCACTCAAACAATAAAATCCCGGGATCCTCCCCCTTCACTGTCTAAAATAACATTACTTATTCCGGATGATAACATTGCTTGTTATCATCCGGAACATTACTTGTTACGAGGCATAACTATATATGTTATCAAGTGTATGTGAAGACAATATAAAATCGAGGAAAGACTAAAAGACAGCGGATAACATATCCGGGAAGGATATATATATCGTACGTGCAGGACATATATACCGTACACGCAGGATATATATACCGTACACGCAGGACATATATACCGTACACGCAGGAAGTTAATATCCAACATGCAGGATATATATATCGTTCGTGCAGGAAGTAGGTAAAACCGAAAGCAGGCGATCTATTCCAATTGTGCGAATTTCACATAGCATTGTTTACTAACAGCATACAAGTTTTTATTTGCTTGATTTGCTCTCCCTGCATATAAATGATACATTTGCATTATTTATAAAACAACAAGCAATAGCAATATTCTTTGCTGCCAAAAAGAAAGCATACCACTAAAATACAAACGATATGCAAAACATCATCAACGGCATCCGGCGCTACTACCCGGTTTCCGATGCTTCCTTAGCCCTGCTTTTCTCGAAAATGAAAAAGGTGGAACTACCCAAGAAGCATCTCCTAATACGGGGAGGCATCATTGACCGCCACGTGTATTTCATAGAGAAAGGAAGTGCTGTCCATAGCCATCTTTGCAGGGTTCTACCTTTATGCGACCGAAATACCTAAAGTATATCGTTACTCCTGCTACTATTGGCTTCCGGTGTCACTGATTCTGTTGAGCTTTGCGTTGCAGAAAGGAAGTCTTTCCCGACTATTAAATAACCGCTACCTGATAATAGGAGGTGAAAACAGCCACCAATGAGAAGAATATCCGTTTTTGGATAACGGCGCTTATCATCGGAGCCGTAGCTTTCGCTCCGCTATATCAGTTGAAGGAATTAATTATGAAGAGCGACGCTTTGGTTCAGCAAACAGTGGGAACGGCATTTGATATGTGGCAAAAACTGGCGTTTACCTTTGTACTGATAGCTTCGTTCATCCTGTTATATCAGAAGAAAGGTTTCAGCAAAGACGTTTCCAGTCTCCGGTATTATGGAAAGATGAGTTTGACCAACTATATCACGCAATCCATCCTGGGAGCCATTATCTACTTCCCGTTCGGACTTTATCTGGCACCTTACTGCGGCTATACGCTGAGTCTGCTGATTGGTTTTGTCTTATTCCTGCTGCAAGTGAAATTCAGTAAATGGTGGCTGAGCAAGCACAAGCAAGGGCCGCTGGAGCACATCTGGCACAAGTGGACTTGGATAGGCTCGTCACGCGCCAATAAATTTTCTATTATATATTTCCTTTTTATAGAATTTCAGTCTGTCAGATACGCGAAGTATTTGTATAACAGGTCGTTTAACGTTATTTCATTTTGTCTAAGCCTCAATCGGTCGATGTCGGAAATTCGCTCTTCTACTTTCTGCTTATCTTTATAAAAGGCCGTGATGTATTCCTTGTCCTCCCGGAGAATGATCTCCGGTGTTGAAAAATTACGGATGAAAGCATCTTCAGCCACGTAATTAATGATATAGGAAACATCCCGTACCCGCCCCTGCACCGGGGACAGCATACCTTTCGATATCAGGTCCTTAATATCTCTACCTGCCGTATCCAGAGATACTTTGGCTAATTTGGCCCAATTCTTCGCTGTCAGTTTACCTTGGTATCCGTCCAGATAAGTGTTGAGTATTTCCCGCTGTCGGTCGGTTATTGATATTGCGGAGAATGCTTTCCAGAACATGGCTTTATTCAATACACCGCTCAACATCGATTCGGAAGCCTCGACCGCTCTGCCCAAACACTCCAGATACCATACCAGCCAAGCAGTAATATCGCCATCACTGCGTTGTACGGATTCGAGTATACGGTAATACTCTTTCTTCTCGCGGCTGATTTGCATGGACATACTGAAATAGCGGAGTTTGCTCTGATCAGCCTGCGAAAGCACCATATCGGAAATGGCGCGTCCGATACGTCCGTTGCCGTCATCGAACGGATGAATGCTGACAAACCAGAGATGTGCGATTGCGGATTTCAGCAATGAGGGGGCGTATTGCGAGTCATTGAACCATGCAAAGAAATGATCCATTTCCCCACTGACCCGTTCGGCTTCAGGAGCACGGTAGTGTACCCGTTCTCGTCCGAACATGCCGGAAATCACTTCCATCCCTTCCGTGCGGTATGTGCCGACCGATATGGTCGTACTACCGCTTTTACCCATCGGGAAAAGAGCGGCATGCCACCCGAACAGGCGTTCGGCAGTGAGCTGTACCGAATAATTTTGAGTAGCATCGAGCATCATTTCTACTATGCCGTCAATATAATGTGTCGGTTCCTTGGTTTCGGGAACAGTTACCCCCAATTTGCGGGCAACGGATGAACGCACCTCGACCGTATTGAGTGTGATTCCCTCTATTTCGGATGAAGCTACGACATCGTGAGTTACCGATTCGACTGTGGCCGCCATCTGATTATCGAACCCAATGGTACTCAATCGTCCGGCAAGAAAACCAACGGCTTTATTCGTCCGGGCCAGCAGATCGACGATTTTATCACTGTCCCAACGAAATGAGGTCCAATTATCTGTTTCGTGTATAAACATAACTGCTTTGTATTTAGGACAAAGATAGTACAAGCCGAACGCAGAGTCAAATTTACTTGTACTATGCTGAAGCGCAGTCTATCTTATGCAAATGTAAGTAAATTATCGCTATTTTCATCCAGCTTGCGGTTAAAATCGCAAATTAAGCCGCATAATCTGCGGCTAACCAAAGTTCGATAGCCGCAAACCGTATTCCTGAAACCGCTAGAATATACCCATGCTGGGCGAACAACAAAAATCCCTCGGAAATAAAACACTTCCGAGGGATTAATCAAGTATAATGCATCATATTCCACTCCCGACTACCACTGCGGAACAGCAAAAAGGTTGTGGAACGTAAACTTCACTTCCATAGAACTGCTGAAACTGAGTTCCTTAATTACATCTCCGTCGGGCGTACCGAAAGCACAACCGCCCGTCTTCGTCGCTCCATAACAATTCCAAAGTTCCAAGCGATACTTGGGACTTTCATTGGCATCGAGCACTTTCGTCGCATCGAATGTTACTTCTGTACCGTCGAGGTAAAGATTATCCAACGTGGCATGCGTACCAGGGAAGAAGCCATAAAGGTCCGCCACTTCAATGAAGGTCATGATAGAGCCTGCGGCACAATCTGTGGATTCATATTTTATGTTGAACGAAGGATTAACAATAGAGTACTGGAAATCCTCATATTTCACTTCGAATGTAGCTCCGGCATTATATCCCCATGTGCCAGCCCCACTCCAATCGGGAATAGTGGCTAAATTGGGTGTATATACACCTGTACCATTGCCATCGGTAAAGACTGTATAAGTAACCTCCAGACTGTTGCTGAAGTTGAAGGCCGGATCGGAAGCCACATTCTGCAAATTGCTGAAAGCGCTGTTCAACACATTGCCGTCCACCGCACCTTTACCCCAGATGTTGAAAAGTTCAATGCGATAATTACCATTGCCCTCTATATCTCCATAGAAGAAGTTGTTGGCGTTGAATTGAATGGCATTGCCATCACACTTCATCTCGTCGATGCGCACGAAGGCATTGGGGTACTTGGCTAACAGAGTTTGGAAATCAAGCGTAAATACCATAGCACCGCTGCACGTACCTTCATATTTAAAGGTGTGCTGCCCTGCCAATTCTGCCGGAGATATCCGAGCGACAACCTCGCCCCAAGTACCAGCCCAATTAGCATCTACGCAAAGCAATGATACCGGAATCTTGGTATCGGCTTCCGCCTTGCGTTGACTGTAATAATTGACAGAGTAAGCATATCCGTCGTTATTGGGAAGGGCAATCTGCAAACCGTCGCTCGTCAGAGACAGGATATTCAGCTTACCGCTCTTTACCGCTACCCAAGTATTGGCACAGAGTACATTGATGTCGATATCAATCACTTTATTCTCCTCGTCAATGGTGTATGTACCGGTTTCGTCAGTAGCTGCCCCGTCATCGGTCAGGCGGTGAATGTTCACAGTTCCATCTTCGAGGAACTCCATGTAACCATAGTCAACGCCGTAGGTATAACCAATCCAACCATTGCCAGTCCCCATTTCCCAATGAACAGGATCTTCGAGGAAAGGCTGACCGTTAGATACTATAGCCCAGTTGTACTTTTCACCCCACTGCGTGAACGGACCTTCGAATACATGCTGTTCGCCATCCTGACCATTGTCGATATACCACTTTCCATAAAGCTGCGTGCGGTCGAATGGGACGTTCTTGGCTGTAGAAACGGCACGAACAGCAAGAGCCTGATAGACAGGAGTAGTGGCACGCGTAGCGATCGCATTGGTGAAATGATAGCTCATAGCAAACTGGTTATCAGAAACATTGATTGAACCGGAAAGGTAATAACCTTCTGCTCCGACTCCGGTAACAGCAGCTTGGGTGCGCGAGCCTGCGGCAGGCATAAAGATGGAGTTTCCGTTAGGACCGGTGAACTTATATCCGGCAACACCTTCCACCTCGATCCACTCTCTGGTGCAGAGTGCAAAGAGTTCTTCAAACTCGGCAATGGTAGGCATGGTTGCTTTGCCCTCGAATACATTAAATACAAGGTCATTGGCTGTTTTGTAGATATCGGCAGAAGCAAAGTTTGCAGGGTCGATGCTGGTATTGAAACCAATCATATCACCGAAACCAAACAGACCGCCGATTTCTGTTTCCGAGGTAGCACCTACATTGTATTTCGCCCATTTGGTAGAAAGACCAAGGTCTACAAGGTCGTTGTCAAGATCGAACACATGATCATTTGTAGTAGTGAAAGATTTCTCTTCACCATACACCACGCCTGCACCGAGATCGAGATAAGCCACATAATAATAGGTGGTGTTGGTCAATAAACCTTCCACATTCACCGTATAGCTTCCTTTAGGGTCGGTGGCGATGCGCACACCGGCACGCACATTTTCCGTACCTGCCACACCCGACACCAGAATGCCACTCTCTGCATCCGTGGGGAAATCGGCAAGCGAACCGGCCAGAGTTGCCTTGTTAGCCCCTATTTGGGTAGCATCACCGGTAACGGCACGGGCATTGGTCAGCACAAGGCTTTTCACTTCACCCTTATAGGTCACTTTACCTTGCAGGGTGACGTATGCCTGGTAGTAAATGGTTTGGTTCACGCTGCCCGCAACCGTAGCGGAAAACTCGTCACCACCTGTAGCAACTATCCTTTCAGTCAGCATATCAGTCGCTTCACCGTAATTAAAGCCGGTGACGTATGCGCTTGAGGCTTGGCTTTTAAGCCCCGATACGGTACCGTGCAGTGTGGCTGATGTGGCAGTCACATCTGCCGAACCCGTCACTACGGACGAGTCGGTGAGAAGAGGGGTAGCGTTAATCGCATAGTCATCATCACTACATGAAGCCAGTCCTAATGTAAGCCCCATGACAAGTGACAGAATACCTAAATATATCTTTGTCTTCATATACTAATTTCTTTAATGTGGGTTATTCAATAGTCATTGAGAGCACTTCAATCTGCACGTCCGGCTGTCCGTCTTCTGTTACAGCTACCGTGGCAAGCTCTTTGTTCTGGATACCGATACAGATGCAGCTACTTCCGTCATAAGTTACGGTAGCACCGGTAGTATTGGTTACGGTAACTGTCTGGGTAGCTCCTGCTGTAGTGTCAAAAAGTGCAGCATGTTCTAACTCGTAACAAGCATCTTCCCAAGCATTTCCAATGTTATTATCCAGGATGACTGTCTTAGGTTTCGCGCCATCGTTCCAAGTGATGCCACCCAACACTTTATACTGAATTTTCAAGGTTTGATTTTTTTTCAACTTCACTTTCGTAATGTCAATGGGCCACTCCACATCACCTCCCCATGGATTGTAGAGTTGCAAACGCAGACGGTCAGTATTTCCATCACCGAAGATGATCTGTACCTTACTGTTATCTACCTTAATCTCAGTAGGACCTGTCTCGCCACCCGTACTAATCTTCTTATAAAGCAGACTGGCAACAAGATAAGAATTTACCACTCCATTCTCGTCTCTCGATTCGGGAATACCGATAGCCAATGTTTCACCAGCCTCAACACCAAGCACCGTAAACTCATTGCCTGTAACAGCAACCGTGCGCTGATCGCTTGAAGCAGTAAGAATAGTAATCTCCTTGTCGAAGGTTATTACACCGTTTGCAATGCTCACCTTACCGCTGATTTCGCCGCATTCGTAGTTATAAGAACCATCGGAGGCTTTACTCAGAATAAGCTCAAAGTCTTCCACCTCATCACCGGCAGCAGGAGCCCATGAGTTGTTGTAGACACCTCCTGTTACACTTTCCCATTTCTGCACGCTGGGAGAACCATTCCACCACAACCAGTCGTAAGGTATTTCAGTATCAAGATTGAATGTCATCTGATTGCCTACATAAATCACACCGTTGATTTCGGTAGTGAAGAGATCGGTAGCCAGGTTATCGAATGTGGGGAGCACGGGGGCAATCTTCTCTATCTGTCCGCTATCTTCTTTGGGTATACATTCGCCCTTGGTTGCAATCACCTCTTCGGATACAAAGTTCCACACAATATACCAGCTGCCGTCAGAATTAGTACGTTTAGTCACTAATTGCAGTATATACGGGGTAAGATCTATAATCTGAATATCCTGCGTGTAATTGGAACAGACTTCATCGAAGCCCACATTGTGCATGGAATAACAATCGGAAAACGAGATGGTCGGTTTAGTCTTTTCTGCAAGATTCATATTGAACTTACCTTTCATGTTTGAACCCGTACTGGAACCCTTTACCCCAGCCTCGCCGCGATACATGGTAGCCACGCAACCATTGGCGGCATCCATACTGAAAGTCATATACGAATCCATATAGGGATCGGTTTCGGGTATGAGCCAGCCTTGAAATCCCGGGTCCCAGTTGGGTTTCCAGTTACCTGCGCCAAAGACAATATCCTTATAAACCAAATCATCCGCTTCTTTTTGGGTATATCCGGCACCATCACCGTCAGGATCGTATGGAGCCATATACATCACAGGCCCCGAGCACTGGCCGATGCCATAGTTCGCATCACAAGGATACCATTTTTTACTAACCCCTTCAGCCAATGTCTCAGCATCGGGAAGGGCATCACCCGACTTGAAATCCTCATACGCCAGCAAGAACCACTTCTCATCGCTCAACAGCGAGAAGTCATTTTGCGCCAGATTAAAAGTATAAGGTTCGCCATATACCACACCGCCGGGCGTCTCTACACCGAAAGTCACCTCATACTCACCTGCAAAAGGCAAGCTGACGGCGAGTTCGTTCTCTTGCGAACGCCCCTGCGGAGTAACCCACAACGGGGTGCAACCGGTGATATTTGACTTGAGACTTACTTCATTTCCCTTGATAGTCACAGTGTAGGCAATGCCTTCTGCCAAGTCATCGGATACGTAGGTTTTCTTGCCCATATCATATTCATCGGGTGAACAGGCCGACAACATCAACACCAAGCCTGCAATGAGCGTATATATATAATAATTCAATTTCATATCTTATTATTTTTAATGTTTTTCCTTGATAAACCTAAGCCTTCGTGGATTTACCAACCGGCATTCTGAGTAAGCACATTACCCGAAAGGGTGATTTGTGTATTCGGAATCTGCATCAGCCCTTTCTTCGAGGTGAAGTTGCTTTCGGAGAATGAAGTGGTTTCTTCATTTCCACCGTTTATCACTTTGGCACCATTTTGTGCGGCAGTGATGACACGTGCAGCGTATGCACCCTCTTTCTCATAACGCATCAAGTCCCAGTAGTGCACGCCCTCGAAAGCCAATTCAATGGCGCGTTCCTTACGGATGTTTTCAATGCTGTAAGCCAGTGTCTCACCGGGATATACACGCTGGTGAACCCGATTCAATCCATCGGCATTACCATTGAGTTCGGAATGCATCAGCAATACATCGGCATAACGCATGATGGTGTAATCCTGATAGTAAGTAATGTTCTGGTGCTGCTCACCCAACTTGAATCCTACTTCCTGACGCGTACCATCGGCAAAGCACATCGGCGCATACTTGCGGGTATAATAACCCGTGTATTCATACGAATCGGTGATATCGGCATTGAAACCGGCTTCGCTGCAACTCCATACGCAAGCATTGAAGCGGGGGTCGTTCTTATATTGCTCCACGAAAGTGGGAGTCACCGGGCAAGCGCCCCAGCCACTGGCAATGCATACGCTCGTGGCGCTCCTGTTGCGAGGTCCCAGATAAACAGAGAAAGTATTGCCATCACCATTGCCATTATAGTCGTGAGTAGTATTCATCTTCAGGTTGAGCACAATTTCTGCCGAGAGTTTACCTTGTCCGGCTTGCCAGGCGGAACCATCGTACCACTTGCCGGCGTAGGTCGTATTCCAGGCGTATGTATCGCCACTTGAAGCATCGGTAGTGCAAGAAGGCATCCAGAAGTCGGCATAATTTCTTTCCAGTTCATATCCCCCATGCTGCACCACATCGTTGATGGCAGCCACTGCCTCAGCTTTGGTGCATGAAGCATGTTCGGCACCGTAGTAACCGGTATAATAAAGGTAGGCACGAGCCATCAACGCCTCTGCAGCATACTTGGTGATGCGGCCATCGTTGGTATTCCGATTATCCAAAAGATATGCATCAGCAGGAATATGCTCAATAGCATACTTGAAGTCTTCAAAGATGACTTTATAGACATCGCTTGCCGGAGAACGGGGAACGTTCTCTTCGGAGGGAACAGTGAGCAAAGGAACATCGCCAAACATACGGACAAGGTCGAAATAAAGGATGCCGCGAAGAGCATGCGCTTCACCCATCACGCGTCCTTGCGCTTTGGTGTCGCCTGCCCAGTCGATGTTTTCCTCCTGAACGATGAGCTGGTTGCAACGGAATATGGCTTTATAATAGTTCTGCCAGTCCACGTTGAAGATATCGTTGTATGAAGGGGCGATGCCCAGATTGAACTGGTCAACCACATTATTGTTCTTAGCATCGGAAAGACCGAGACCGGCAAAAGCCTGTTCGGAAGCGAATTCCGCCAAAAGATACATGCCTACCCCTGCATCGGAAATAGTACGTTGCCATCCATCGTAACAGCCCACTAAAGCCATTTCGGCAGACTCCAGGTTGCTGTAAGCCGTTTCAGTATTCAAGTCCTTTTTTGATGAAGTGTCAAAGAAGTCTTCACACGAGGTGAAAGCTAAAGCTGACACAACGAGCGCACTCGTCAATAATATATGTTTTGTATTCATACTACTTTTCTTTTTCATGATTTAAAACGCAAGATTAATGCCCACGATGAAGGTACGGGGGTGCGGATAGTAACCCATATCTACGCCCGACACCCATGTATCGTTGTTGTTGCCGTCCGTACCGTTAAATGAACCGATTTCGGGGTCCATGCCATCGTACTTGGTCAGTGTGAAGAGGTTTTGAGCCTGCACATAGAGGCGCAGTTTCGACAAACCCTTCCAAGAGATGAGACGCTTGAAGTCGTAGCCCAACGTGATGTTCTGCAAACGGATGTAATCACCATCCTGCAAATAGAGATCGGAGAACTGCCAGTTGCCCACATCACCGTAGGTCACGCGGGGAATCCGGTTGCTGGTACCTTCACCCGTCCAGCGGTCCAATATCTGGCGGCTGTAGTTGGACTGTGAAGAGTTGGGGTCGCGATAGGACTGGGCAATCTGGAAACCGGCGGCACCGGTAGCGTTCAGGCTGAGGTCGAAACCTTTATATCCCAAGTTAAGATTGAGGCCGAATGTGTATTTGGGAAGTCCGTTGCCTAAGTCCACCTTATCGTTGGCGTCGATGGCTCCATCGTGATTCACATCTACATACTTCACGTCGCCTGGTTGCACATTACTTTGATATACACCGTTTCCGGCAGCAATCCAGTCGTTAATCTCCTGCTTGTTCTGGAAGACACCGGCTGTCTTGAACCCCCAGAAGTAACCTATGGCATGGCCGTTCTCGGCACGGTAGAACTCTTCCGCATTACTGTAGATTTGATTGGTAGCACCATGGATGATGCCGTCTTCGGTAGGGATGCTTCCCACTTCGTTGTGGTTGTATGCCATGTTGGCACCTACACTATAAGTGAAGTTCTTTCCGATCTGGTCGTTCCAAGAAAGCCCCAGTTCGATACCTTTGTTTTTCACGTCACCACCGTTGATGATAGGGCCATCGGTACCTGCCGTAGCCAATACGGGAGCCTGCACCAGCCAGTCCTTAGTGTTCTTGATGTACCCGTCGGCGGTGAATGCGAGGCGACCATTCAGGAAACGGGCATCAATACCCACATTATATTGTTCGGAGGTCTCCCACTTCACTTTCTCGTTGGCCAGACGGCTGGTATAAGAACCCGTAACCCAGGCATCCTGACCTCCGCCGGAACCGAAGTTATAATTGGTGTTCGTGGTAGATACGGGAGCAAGATATTGATAGCAATTGATATTGGCGTTACCCACCTGGCCCCAGCTGACACGCAACTTCAAGAAGTCGAGCCAAGACTTTGCCGACTCCATGAACTTCTCTTCGGAGAGAGTCCAACCGGCAGATACCGAAGGGAAATATCCCCAGCGATTGCCTTTGGCAAACTTTGACGAACCATCGGCACGCATGGTGGCGTTCACCATATAGCGTTCTTTCCATGTCCAACCCAAACGGGCGAAGAATGACATACCACGGGTAGAATCATAAGGAGAGCCTTTCACTGTCTTATTCTCCGTACCATCGGTATTCACCAGATAAGCATGGTCCCAATCATCGAATCCGGGGATAAGGCCGGTGTTGGAACCTTCGGTATTGCTGCCATCATAGGTGGACAGTTCGCTACCTATCAAGGCATTTATGTGATGCTCGTCGGCAAGGTCGAAATCGTAAGAGAGGGTATTGGTCCACACCATCGACAGGCCGTGACCATGACTCTGGTTCACTTTGCTCACGGTGTTGGCCGTCTGCGGAGTGAACTGGTACTTCGGTGTATAAGAACGATACTCGGAAGCACCGTAACTGATGCCATACACCGTCTTGAACCTCAAGTTCTTGATAGGTTCAATCTGCACGTACACGTTGGCATCGAGCGAACCGTTCTTGCTGTTGTTGTAGCGGTTCATCATCATGTTACCGTAAGGATTACCGTCGTTTACGTTCCAATCGGAGTTCACCGTAGAATTGTAGTTGCCGTCGGCATCATAAACGGGAATGATGGGAGATGCGGAGAATGCACTGCGGAGGTTATTGTTCCAGATGTTCCCGGTATTCATGCCACGCGAATCTTTATAGACAAAACTCACGTGCTCGCCTATGGTCACCAGTCCGTTCCACATCTTGTGTTCGGAGTTCACGCGGAAGTTATACCTTTTATAATAAGAAACGTCCGAGCCGCCTATCAAGCCATCCTGACCGGTGTAACCACCCGAAATGGCATAAGTAGAAGTTTTGGAGCCGCCCGTGAACGAGAGGTTGTGGCTGGTGGTCAACCCGCCATCTTCAATGGCCTGGTCAATCCAGTCGGTATCATATATATTACCATTGGCATCACGTATAGAGCTAAGCGAAGCCCAATCTACCGGCGACATACCAGAATTGAGACGGGCTTCATCCATAATATTCATATACTCCGACGCATTGAGCATGCTGTACTTGCGTCCTATCGTCTGCCAACCGGCATAACCGTCGTAGCTGATTCTGCAAGTACCTTCCTTACCACTTTTAGTAGTAACCAACACTACACCATTGGCAGCCTGTGCACCATAGATGGCAGCCGAAGCTGCATCCTTCAGAACATCGATACTTTCAATATCAGCGGGATTCAAAGTAGAGATGTCGCCACCCACACCATCAATAAGATAGAGAGGCTGCGAATTACCCACCGTACCCAGACCACGAATAGTTACGCTCATGCTGGCACCCGGCTGTCCCGAAGTGGAAACGATGTTTACACCGGGTGTTTGCCCCTGCAAAGCCGAGAGGGGGTTAGTCGTATTCAGTTTGGCAATGTTTTCACCCTTCACCTGAACCGTAGCACCGGTCACCAGTTTCTTTTTCTGAACGCCGTAGCCTACCACGACCACTTCATCCAGCATTTCGGTATCTTCTTTTAATGATACATTGATAACCGAAGCGTCACCCACTTTAAATTCCTGAGACGTGTAGCCGATATAAGAGAATACCAGCGTTTGCCCGGGCTGGGCAGTTACAGAATACTTACCGTCCATATCGGTAATACCACCAGTGGAAGTCTCTTTCACCTGAACGCTGACACCAATCAACGGCTCATTGTCCGTGGCAGATGTCACAACTCCCGAAATGGTTTTGCTTTGAGAAGGGTTAGCCTGAAGGCTACTGATTGCAGGTACCAGAAGTAGCAGTACCAATGCAACACGGCATAAATGCAAATTTATGCACTTTTCAAAGAATGTCTTTCTCATTGTACATTGTTTAATGGTTAATATCAAAGATTTTATTGTATTCTTTTTCGTTTACAAAAGAAACCACGACAAATGTATGGAATGAAGTTGAAAGACTTTGAAAAGAATGTTATGAAGAGGAGACAGATTGGTTAATCCTCGCTCCTGAAATGTTATTAATAAAGGTACAATTTGTTTTTATCCCCCTCACAGAGGTACTGTGAAGGGGATAAAGACTTACTGATTCACTACGAAATTACGTATCTGACACCCGGTTCTCTCACCTTTGGCTATACGCAAACGCAAGGTATGCCGACCGGAAGCCAGTTCCGTCTCCAGCATATACACCCATGGAATGTACAAGTTCCGGCTCCAATCAGTAAATGTATCCAGCTTCTTGAACGGAGCCCCATCCACACTGTATTCCAGCACACAGGCTTGCGGACCGGCTGCGCAGAAGATACCTACAGCGCGTCCTTCAAAAGAGAATGAAAGACTGGCTCCGGCACGATCAGCCACCAACATGGGAACATGTACGAAACCTTTACGGGTATTCCCTTTCACTGTAGGCGTCCAGTCATCCACCACTTTCCAACCATTCAGTTGCTTAGCGGAACGGATATCCGCAAATACACCTTTATCATAAGAATAGGAATCTATCGGTTTTTCCGGTACCTCATGTGCCCGGACGGTTTTCTTTGCCACGTCGCCACTCCATTCAAGGTCGAAAAGACGGTTTATAGCGGCAGCATAATATGTATGACCGTTCCAAGCAGGATGTGTGCCACCAAATTCTTTCCAATCAAACTCACCATCGAGCATACGCTGCGCCACTTCTTCCGCCAAATTGATAGAGGAAACATAATAATGATTGGCTACACTTTCATGATTCATAATAACCTGGGGTTGTATACCCTTGTCCAACAAAGGTATGAATGGATCGTAGATAAAGTGAAGCATGACAATATCCATTTCCGGACTGACAGTACGGGCATGACGAATAATACCCTCCATACCGCGTGTCTGCCGGATATAATCGAATCCGTTTGTATCATCATTTACCGCTGCCTCAACAAATAATAAATCAGGCATTCCTTTCTGCAATACATCATTTTCAAAACGGAAAGCATGAGGAGTGCTTCCGGTAGAAGGTATTCCGGCATCAATGAACGTGAATTCAGTCTCCGGGAAACGCTGTTTCAAATCTTCCTGTATCATATTCCGCCAACCACGCATTTCGGTAATGGAACCACCCAGAAAAGCGACACAACCTTTTTTCTCTTTCGCAAACTTCAGATAAGAGTTAGTAAGGCTACCACGTTGATGGATCACTTGTTTCTTCTGATAATCCGGTTGGTTACGGATTATAAAATCAACAACCGGTTCAGCATTATCCAAGCTATGTGGATGATGATCGCAACCGGGTTTCAATATGATTTCGACATTACCTCCCAAAGCACGATAACGTTCAGCAACAATCTTCATGTGCTTTTCATACGGCACAATCTTGTCACTATCACCACAAACGCCCATCACTGGAATACCGGCAGCCGCTAATGGAGCCAGGTTATCAATCGGATTTCCTTTGAAGTCTTTTGCATTTTCTTCAGTCAATCCCCATTCTGCAAGGAAACCTTTCCAGAAATCACGTTCCCAGTTCTCGGAGAAATAGAGCATATCGCATACAGGAGCATCTACATAGATACAGGCCACTTTATCAGGATTATTTGCCGCCCAATTAAATGCGAATAATCCGCCACGGCTGAAGCCTTCTAACGTCACTTTGGGAGAAAGACGATAATACCTGCGCATGACTTCATAGAAATCACTGCCCAGACGTTGCGCACGCGGACTTCCATAAAGATGAGTCAAATCATAATACGCCACATGAAAACCTTTCTCCAACAAAGCCTTATCTACCGAAGGGAAAGCTCCGAAAAATGCAGGACGCCATATCCAGGGACGCCCTTCCGCTACCTTGCGGGGAGCAACAACGATAGCGCGGCGTGCATTACAAATAAAATCATAACGATCGAACCCTTCCCATTGCGACTTCTTACCAGGGAAAGGTTGAGCGGTAACAATAGCAGGCGCCTCATTACCGGTCAGTGTACGATAAAGTTCACCGGCAATCAATGCAGCTCCTTGTTCATTGGGGTGGATACCATCTGTATAGTAATCAGGATACGGCTTCAGCAGTGCATAAAGATCTATAATAGGCAGATGGCGTTTCTTCGCAACACTGCGTATCACAGGAATGATACCGTTTGTAATCACGCTATCGTTGATACCAAAATTTCGTTTTACGGCAGGAACGGGCAAGCATAGATATATCTTAGGTTTAGAAGGCAATTCCTGAAGAATATCCAGCATTTCCGTCAAATCCTTCTTAAAGTCTTTTCCATAACGCCAGTTCCAGGGTTTGCTGTCATTCGTTCCCAATTTAATGGTAACGATATCCGGCTGAAATGCCAAAAGATCACGAAACTTCTGTTCATGCATATAAGGATGATCCCCCTTATTCAACAATACACGGGCACTAATTCCGAAATTGCGGACATCGTACCCTTCACCCAAAAGCTGGGAAAGCAACCCCGGATAACTATTCTGAAACTGATTTTTAATTCCTGAGCCATAAGTGATACTGTTTCCGACACAGGCAATCTTTACAGGTTTCTTTTCTTGTGCCACTGCCCACAGACTGAACAAGCACAAAAAAAGTAAAAGAGTGTTCTTCTTTTTCATAATATCTATATTAAATATGCTCCATAGTTTTTTTGACCGACACAAAGATACATTTTATTTTAAAACCAAAGTCTAATGATTAGTCACTTAAAGGTTATCAACACTTTCGTATACGCATTTAGCTTGGATAAAATCTCCATCCTCGCTCCATAAATAGATAATATTTTCAAATCTTCTATTTCCTGAATAATACTCCCTTCCTTAGGATACAAAAGCCGTGTCTATGCAGTCGAGCATGCCGTTGCTGGAAGTTATCAGATCGTCCAGTTCGTCATGGTTACCGGCTGTCTTAATCCGAATATTCAGATTATTTCCCCGGATGCGCCGTAGCTCTTTCAGAATACGCTTCATCGGTGCCAGCATGCGGTTGGCATAAAATGTAATCTGCCTCATCAATGATTAGAAACCACTTTATGGAAGGATGGAACGGTGTGCGCCCATCTTTTCATAGGGCAATGTAAACCAGAAAGTAGAACCTTTACCTAACTCAGACAACACTCCTATCTCACCTTTGAGTTCCTTCACGATATTCTGTGAAATAGCCAGTCCAAGTCCGGTTCCCTGTTTGAAAGAATCAAGTTTTACAAAACGGTTGAATATATCCGCCACCTTTTCAGAAGGGATACCGGTACCGGTATCTGTCACAAAGAAACGTATATAGCCATCTTTCGGTTCTTCATATCCGAACGTAATACTCCCGGCATTCGTAAACTTCATGGCATTACTGATGAAATTATTCAGCACTTGGGTAATTCTGCGCTGGTCAGTGTACAAAAAAAGATCCGGCAGGGGTGTCACTGCACATATAGTGACATTCGCATTCGGTTGTCTCATCCTGGCAGCCTGCTCTATTTCAGATAACATCTTATTTACGTCTATATTTGCATAGACATATTCCAGTGTACCAGCTTCTATCTTTGATAAATCCAGGATGTCATTGATCAGTTGCAACAATATATCATTATTCTTACTAATGATACTAAGGTATTCTATCCGTTCATCTTCCGATACATCTTCGGCCAGTATACTCGAAAAACCAACTATTGCATTGAGCGGAGTACGTATTTCATGGCTCATATTAGCCAGGAAAGCTGATTTTATACGATTGGACTCTTCAGCCTCTTCTTTAGCCAGACGCAGTTTACGTTCCAGAATCTTTTGGTCTGTAATATCCCAAGCCGTATAGAGAATCCATTTACGTCCATCGGAGAATGAAACTATATTATTATTCTGGAAGGTAAACCGTTCCTCGTTCTTATTCGTAAAGAAACGCCTGGTACCGGATTGGGCAATTCCTGTTCTTACCAATTCTTCATCTTCTTTCCTGATCATCGTTGCAGCCTCAGGCATTATATCGAAATCAGTTCTTCCAATCGCCTCCTTAGCCGGATATTCAAAGAGCTCTTCAGCCTTTTTATTTATAAAAGTATAACGCATATCATTATCGACATCTTTCACTTTAGCTGCAATAGGAAGGTTATCGAGAATGTTTTCAAGCAAATGCAGATGCTCCTGCCACTCGGTTTCTTTCACTTTTTTGATACGCTTGTGCATAAAGTAAAATAGCAGTAGGACAATAGCAGTACCCAGGACAATCACAACATAAATAATATTCTTCTGAATAAAACCAGGCGGAACATCATAATAAACCGCATTTTTAGGAAAGTTATCTAATGAAACTCCCTTGTCAAGCAATGTCTGGTAATTAAGATAGGTATTGGGCGTACCGGCAACAACCGTTTTCGCCCCGTATGTACCATCCTTTTTCAGTGCACTTCTGATTTCACCAATAACGGTACTTTCCACATCGGAACTGCCTATATAATGTCCACCGGCAAATAATGCATGAACCCTTGTGAACTGGTCAGACAACGAGAATACCGGTTTTTTAACTATACCGGAAATATAAGAATGTATTCTCTCATCAGGATAATATTTCTCAGACAAACTCTGACTGGCTACATTCACCCATGAACAGTAAATAATGCCTGTTTCTCTACCAGATTCGCTAATCTTGTGAAGCATTGTTTCTGTATTTGTCTGGGGATAAGTAATAAATTCCATATCCAAATCAGAAAAGTACTGCTGATGTATTTCTTCTGCTTTTTTCCGAATTAGAGAACAGATAAATCTGTCATCCGATAACAAGACAACCTTTTTCATTTCAGGAGTAATCTCCTCCATCAATTCTATGGTTTCTTTAATGCAAACAGGAATATTTATGGCAGTCACGTTATACCGTTCCAGCATTTCCGGTGTAGCGATAATCTGATCTTCAGGTATATATTCACCTTTATAATACTTATTTATATCAGCCGACGTATGCGGCATCGAGTGGCAAATAATTGTAGGTACCCCTTTCCAGATAGTGTCAAAAAGCGGTTTGCAAACATACCATCCCGGATCGCCTACAAATATGACGGCTTGGGGAGGAACAGAATATTTATCCTTTAGATAATCAACCTTCTGATCTATTTCCTGTTGATTATTGAAATGCCATGTTGTGAGAGTCTCCGAATATACCTTCACCGAATTTTCTTCATTGAATGCCTTTTCTACAGTTTCAAGCAGATCATAAGCCCATTTCTCACGAAAAGTGGAAGAACTGATAAGAACAATATACTCTTGACCTTTCGTATCAGCCATCGCCTTGGGCGCCAGAAATAAACAAGCGAAAATAGCAACCGCAAGTATTCGAAATGTCAAAGGGGGATACAGAAATGTATTCTGATTTGGCATATTGGGTAAATATTAAAATATAAAATGGCAAAAGCTTCTCAACTATCCTTTGCAAAGTTAGGAAAAAATAAATGCCCAAGAAATATCCAATAACAAATTTGCATATTACGTTCATCTTTTTGTTGTTTATATCCGCATTAAACATAAGTTGTGATATAAAATAGGGTATGACGTTGATGAAATAGAAAAAATGTCGCATTTATAACTTGAATTCAAGGCTTCAATAAAAAGTTGATAGTATCTACTATCACTACCCTCACTTTACAGATAAATCATTAATAATAAAAACATTAAATATAAGTGAGAGTAACTTTTAAGAGTGAGAGTAAGGATGTTACTCTCACTATGTCTCGTCCTGGTTTTGGTTGACTGGTTCAACTGCTTAATCCTATATTAGGTTGTCTTAGTTCATTACTTAAGCTGGTTTGTTTGTCTAATCCTGACCTGGGTTGACTAATTTTATAATTAAGATTACCGCAGTTACTTACCCCAGTATATGGTATTCATTTGTTTTACATCAAGAGTATTCCTATCCGGAACTAGGAGAAATACCATTCACCCTTAGGAACAACTGGGTGTCAACCAAGATTAACAGGCCTGTTAGCCAAGGTCAATCGGCCTATCAACCAAGGTTAACAAGCCGATTAGGCAAGGTTGGTATACAATAGAACTTAAGATACTGATGCAACACAGACCGAGCAAAAGCAAATGATTGCCCAGTCTTTGAACGATTAATGAAGTGGCACAAGGACTAAATGTCCTCATACATTAGATAAGCTGAAAGAAGAAGAGCTAATAGTTTAGCTGGGGGAAAATCCTGAGAATAAGAGTATAACATTTCAACTTGATCTCAAATCAATAAGTTACAAGAAGTAGAAAAGAAAAGCGGAGAGAGTTTTTCAACTTTCTCCGCTTCAGTACCCAGACCCGGGGTCGAACCGGGATGGAAGTGAATCCACTGGTGTTTGAGACCAGCGCGTCTACCGATTCCGC
>PPYE01130723.1_pt1 | contig 22687 bp, 18 predicted proteins | sample 1559881 | NCBI WGS metagenome assembly PPYE01 (sample SAMN08240022, study PRJNA423297) | Human gut metagenome, whole genome shotgun sequencing project.
GCCTTGGCGTGCTGGGCAGCGATGCGGCTCGTGTTCTTGGGGGTGACGTCGATCTCCTCAAACTCGGTGAAGTTGCCCTCCTCGTCCATGGAATCGTCGATCGGCTCCAGGCGGTAGACGTAGATCTTGCCAGTGGTGCGGTCGATGGTCACCTTGGCGCCCCACTCAAGATGCAGGATCTCGGCATAGCTCTTGGCGAGCGACTGCTCCAGGCGGTCGATCAGGTAGAGCTGGTCGATGTGCTTCTCCTGGCAAAGCTCCATCAGGGCGGACATCATGTCGGATGCTGCCATCTTACTTTCCTTCCTTCGCGGGCTTGAAGTCGTAGGTGGGCTTCAACTTGCACTTTTTAACATCAGAGAAATCGAGGGTAACGGACTCGCCGTCCTCGAGCTCGAGGGTCACGTTCGTCTCGGTGGCGGCGGCAATCTTGCCGGCGTACTTGCGACGGCCCTCGGTGGCGGTGGAGGTGAGCTCGCAGTTCTCGCCCACAAAGCGGGCAAAGTCACTCGGGCGGCGCAGCGGGCGCGCCATACCCGGGCTCGACACCTCGAGCGTATAACTCGAAGAGATGGGGTCGAGCTCCTCAATCACATCGCCGACCCACTTGGTGTTGGCCGTGACGTCGTTGAGCGAAAGGCTCTGACCCTCGGCACCCTCGATACGTACGCGCACGCAGGGGGCCTTGGTGGCACCAACGAGCTCGACGTCGACGATGTCGATATCGTGCTGGGGAGCGACGGCCTCGAGCGCGTCGATGATCGCCTGCTCGGTCTTGGTCTTGACCATTGCGGCACCTCCATCCATACAAAAAAGAAGCGGGGCCGAAACCCCACTTCTTTCAATTACAGCTTCATTTGCAAGCAAACTATACCAATAGCTGCGAAAACGTGCAAGCACAGTACGAATCTGCAGGTCAGCGTGCGCACAGCTTCTCCACAAGAAATGGATAAATGGGCGTTGTCGCAAGTATCCATAACCAAAGCGAGGGGCGACTCCCTGCGGAAACGCCCCTCGCTTTTCATGTCAGCTATGCGCGCAGTGCTTACTTGACCACCAGGTTGACCAGCTTGCCGGGCACGCAGATGGCCTTGACGACCGTCTTGCCCTCGAGCCACTTGGCGACGGCGGCCTCGGCAGCAGCCTGCATATCCTCATTGGAGGCATTGCGGGCAACCTCGACGCGGCCGCGGACCTTACCAAGCACCTGGACCACGATCTGCACCGTGTCCTCAACGGACTCGGCCAGGTCGAACTCGGGCCAGGCGGCGGTGTAGGCGTTGCCCTCGCAGCCGAGCGCCTCGTGCCACAGCTCGTCGGCCCAGAACGGGCAGATGGGGGCAAGGACGCTCACGATATCCTTAGCCACGCCGTAGCACATCGCCTTGTCACGGGAAGCGCCCTCAGTAGCATTGAGGTAGGCACTCGCGGCATTGACGAGCTCCATGACGGCCGAGATCGCGGTGTTGAACTGGCCGCGATCGAAGTCCTCGGTGCACTTGGCAATGGTGCGGTGACGCTCGCGATAGAGCTTCATCGCAACCTCGTCGAGCGAGGACTTGTCGAAGGCCACGTTGGCGTCGCCGGACTGGACGAGCTGCCACACGATACGCCAGGCGCGCTTGATGAAGCGGTTAGCGCCCTCAACGGCCTTGGGATCCCAGTCGAAGTCCTTCTCGGGCGGAGCGATAAACAGGATCGCCAGACGCATGGTGTCGGCGCCGTAGGGCTCGATGACCGAGCTCGGAGGCACGACGTTGCCCTTAGACTTGGACATGGTGTCACCGTTCTCGTCCTTGACCATGCCCTGGCACAGCAGATTGGTGAAGGGCTCGTCCACACTCAGCAGGCCCAGGTCGCGCAGTGCCTTGGTAAAGAAGCGGCTGTAGAGCAGGTGCAGAATGGCATGCTCGATGCCGCCGATGTAGTTATCGACGGGCATCCAACGATCGGCGGCCTCTCGGGAGAAAGGCAGCTCCGTGTTGTGCGGATCGGTATAGCGCAGGTAATACCAGCTGGAGCAGGTGAAGGTGTCCATGGTATCGGTCTCGCGTTTAGCCGGGCGGCCGCAGACCGGGCAGGTGGTCTCGTAGAACTCCTTGCACTCGGCGAGGGTTTCGCCGGCGCCCAGGTCCAGGTTCTCGGGCAGCGTCACCGGCAGCTGATCCTCGGGCACAGGCACGATGCCGCAGTGCTCGCAGTGGATGGCCGGGATGGGGTTGCCCCAATAGCGCTGGCGGGAAATGAGCCAGTCGCGCAGACGGAACTCGACCTTGCGACGACCGCAGCCCATGGCCTCGAGGTCGGCCACGATAGCAGCCTCGCCCTCGGAGTGCTTACCGCCGCGCATGCCGGTATACTTGCCGGACTGGACGAGCGTGCCCTCGGCAGCGTGGGCGCAATCCCAGTCGACGGTCTCGGCATGGAAGGTATCGATGGTCTCGCCGCTGGCCTCGACGGCAGCGCGATCGTCATCGTCCAGGATGATCGGCACGATCGGCAGGTCGTACTTGCGGGCAAACTCAAAGTCGCGCTGGTCGCCACAGGGAACGGCCATGACGGCGCCGGTGCCGTAGTCGGCCACGACATAATCGGCAACCCACACGGGGACCTTCTCGCCGTTGACGGGGTTCACCACGTAGCGGCCGGTAAAGGCACCGTGCTTCTCGAGGGTGCCCTGGGCACGCTCGACGGCAGAGATATGCTTGGAGTCCTCGACGATCTTGGTCACGGCCTCCTCGTACTCCGTGCCCTCGACGAGCTCGTGCAGACGCGCGTACTCGGGAGCCAGGACAAAGAAGGAGACACCGAAGAGCGTGTCGGCTCGCGTGGTGAAGACGGTGATCTTGCCCTCGTCGCCCTCGATGGGCTCGCCATCCTTGTCGCACAGGGTAAAGTCGACCTCGGCGCCCTCGGAGCGGCCGATCCAGTTGGCCTGCATCTGCTTGACGCGCTCGGGCCAGCCGGGGAGCTTCTCCAGATCGTCGAGCAGCTCTTGGGAGTACTCAGTGATCTTGAAGTACCACTGCTCAAGGTCGCGCTTCTCAGGCTCGGTGCCGCAGCGCCAGCACTTACCCTCGGTGACCTGTTCGTTGGCCAGAACGGTCTTACATGTGGGACACCAGTTGACCGGGTTCTTCTTGCGGTAGACCAGGCCCTTTTCCCACAACTTCTCAAAGATCCACTGACCCCAGCGGTAGTAGTCGGGGCTGCAGGTCTTGACCATGCGATCCAGATCGTAGGAGAAGCCCATGCGCTTCATCGTGGCGAGCGCCTGGTCCATGTTCTTATACGTCCAGGCGGCAGCCTGCGTGTTGTGCTTGATGGCGGCGTTCTCGGCGGGCAGGCCAAAAGCATCGAAGCCGATGGGATGCAGCACATCGTAGCCACGCATGCGGGCCTGACGGGCCATGGCATCGCCGATGGTGTAGTTGCGCGCGTGGCCCATGTGCAGGTCGCCCGACGGATACGGGAACATCTCGAGCACGTACTTCTTGGGCTTGCTGGCGTCGGTGTCGACGGCAAAGAGGTTGGAGCCCTCCCAGGCCTTCATCCACTTGGACTCAATGGCCTGCGCGTTGTAAGCAGGGATCTCGTCCTTATGATCTGTGCAATCGCACATATCAGCTCCTTTTAACTTGATTGGGGCCGGTCGGCTAGGCTTAACTCGCTGCTGCGGACAGTCCTGCTCGCACGAAGGCCACATTAAGTGGCCTTCGGCTCGTGCGGAACTTGCAGCGAGCAAAGCCTAGCCGCCCGACCCTAGGGTTAACTTGGATGATTTTAGCAAATACAACAAGCGAGATGCCTGCGACTTGCGGGCATCTCGCTTTATCTAAATAACGTGGCTGAGAATCAACCTTTGATATGCAGCTCTTACCTTATCGATAGGAAACGCTCTGCTGGGAATCTTTCACGACGACGTCGTGGGCGCCGCCTTCGACGATGGAGGTGGAGCTAACCAGCGTTAGGCGTGCCTTTTCCTGGAGCTCGGGGATCGAGAGGGCGCCGCAGTTGCACATCGTGGACTTGACCTTGTAGAGCGTGCCGCCCACGCCGTCCTTGAGGGAGCCAGCGTAGGGAACATAGGAGTCGACGCCCTCGACGAAGCTGAGCTTCGCGGCGCCGCCCAGGTCGTAGCGCTGCCAGTTGCGGGCACGCGCAGAACCCTCGCCCCAGTACTCCTTCATGTACTGACCGTTCACGTTGACGCGCTCGGTCGGGCTCTCGTCGAAGCGGGCGAAGTAGCGACCCAGCATCATAAAGTCGGCACCCATAGCAAGGGCGAGCGTCATGTGGTAGTCGTAGACGATGCCGCCGTCGGAGCACACGGGCACGTAAACACCGGTCTCCTCGTAGTACTCGTCACGGGCGCGGCAGACGTCGATCAGCGCGGTGGCCTGGCCGCGGCCGATACCCTTGGTCTCGCGAGTGATGCAGATGGAACCGCCGCCGATACCGACCTTGATGAAGTCGGCACCGCAGTCGGCCAAGAAGCGGAAGCCCTCGGCGTCGACGACGTTACCGGCACCGACCTTGACGTCCTCGCCGTAGTTGGCGCGAATCCACTCGATGGTGCGCTTCTGCCACTCACTGAAGCCCTCGGAGGAGTCGATGCACAGGACATCGGCGCCAGCCTCGATGAGCAGCGGCACGCGCTCGGCATAGTCGCGGGTGTTGATACCGGCGCCGACCATATAGCGCTTGTCGTTATCGAGCAGCTCGTTGGGGTTGGTCTTGTGGCTGTCGTAGTCCTTGCGGAAGACAATGCCCATGAGGTGATCGTTGTCATCGACGATCGGCAGGGCGTTGAGCTTGTTGTCCCAGATGACGTCGTTGGCAACCTTGAGGCTGATGTTCTTGTCGCCCACGATGAGCTGCTCACGCGGGGTCATGAACTCGGAGACCTTCTTCTGGTGGTCATCGCGGCTGGGGCGATAGTCACGGCTGGTGACGATGCCCAGGAGCTTGCCCTTGGGAGTGCCATCGTCGGTGACCGGCATGGTAGAGTGGCCGGTCTTCTCCTTGAGTTCGATGACCTGCTCCATGGTCATGTCGGGGGTCAGCGTAGAATCGGACTGAACAAAGCCGGCCTTGTGATCCTTAACGGCCTTGACCATAGCAGCCTCGGACTCGGCGCTCTGGGAACCGTAGATGAAGGACAGGCCACCCTCGGTAGCGAGCGCGACACCCATGTCGACGCCCGAGACGGACTGCATGATGGCGGAAACCATGGGGATGTTCAGGGTGATTGCCGGCTTCTCACCGCGCTTGAAGCGGGTTAGCGGCGTCTTAAGAGAGACGTTGTTGGGGATGCACTGCGAGGACGAGTAGCCAGGGACCAGCAGATACTCCGAAAACGTGTGGGACTCACCGGGAAAGAACGTAGCCATGTTTCTCCTTTTTCCATGCGACCGGTCGGCTGCAGGCCTCGTAGGACCCAGCCCAACCTTGGGCGCCCAATACTGGGGAAGTATCTTAACGCACTTTGACTGCTACAATGCATGATTTAAGAAGAGCACACGAGGGTTTGACGCAGGCTTTGCGTTTGCCCAGCAAACACTTTAGCGGGAAGACGTGGAGCACATGGAGTACAAGACGACGGCAAAGTTGGTCATTCAAGCGTGCGACAAGGAACTGCCGGGCGTGTTCGGCCACGGCTGCGTCTTGCTGCTGCAGGGTATTGCCCGCGAGCACTCGCTCAACCGCGCCGCCAAGAGCATGGGCATGGCGTACTCCAAGGCCTGGCGCATCGTGAACGAGGCGGAAGGACAGCTGGGCTGCAAGCTCATCGAGCGCGACGGCGCCCGCGGATCCTCGCTCACCCCCGCCGGCGAGCGAGCCATCGAAGCCTACGAGACGTTGCAGGCAGAAATCAACAACGTCATCGCCAACAAAGCAAACGACCTCATCGCCAGCATCAAAGAGTAGCTAATATGGCGGAGAGCGTTGTCTAGGGTGGACGCTACAACCAGAGGGTTGTCGATACCAGCGAAGAAGCGGATGGTGCTCCCCTGCTTGCCTCGCGGAGGAGAAAGGCGTGTTGTTGCACCGCCGGCGGGCGACGTGCGAAACTCCCCCGGCAAAGCTTCGAAGAGATCACCCGCACTGCGCTCGATAAGGTCAAACTCAACTGCCGGACCAAAGCCGTGCTCGAGGATTCCCGTCGCGATGGCATGGTCGTGATGCGAGCTCAGACCGGGATAGCGCACGTCGCGCACCATCTCATTGGCAGCCAAGTACTCGGCCAGTGCACGTGCGCGGTCGAAGTGAGCCTGCATGCGGGCATCGAGCGAGTCCAGCCCGCGTTCAAGCACTTCAGCCTCCTCAACAGACAGATCGAGTGCCAACGCATCGCCGCCCACAAACAACGCATGCGTGCACTCAGCCGCGGCATCCACACGATGGCGTTTAAGCTGCGAGCGCGCCACCGAAGCAGCAACGAGTTTGCGCGGAGCCTTGCCGGCGCATACGCGATCGAGTGCCTCGAGCGACAGCGCAGCACCCAGTCGCAGCGGATCGCAGCCAAAAGCTGACGCCACGGTGTTGTCCACAACGAGCAGCGCATGGGCCTCACGCGCCGCCCGACCCAGCGCGCGCAGATCGGGCACGCGCAGTCCAAACCCGCCAATAGAGTTGACGAACCACCACAGGTGCGGCCCCTCGACCTCAAACGAAGCATCAAAGCCCTCGGACGCAGCAGCAAACGCCGCAACCGACGGCTCCCCCACTATAGCCACGTCGCAGCCATCAAAGCCGCGCGCAAACGCATCGGCAAAGTCATCGGCAAACGCAACCAGGCGGTCACCGGGACGCACAATACGCAGCAGCGACAGAGCCGCCGGCACATGCGGGGCCGCAACAAGACGCGCCTCACGCGCGCCGGTCCTCAAAGCCCAGGTCTCTTCTAGCCGCTGTACATCCACAAGGCACCGTCCCTTCATAAGCAAAAACCCACGATGCGGGTGTTCCCCGCATCGTGGGCAACGGCTGCAGTATAGCGCCGATATGCGACGAATCACCTAGATGTTGAGCGTGTGATAGTTCACGCTCGCACCCGGAGCGTCAACGGTCACGCCATAGGCCTCGGGGTAGATGCGCGTCGAGAACACGAGCGCGCCATCGTTCACAAACACCTCGACCGACGAGACATCGCCAACAACGCGCACGTTACGGACCTCGTCGACTGGCTCCCAGCGAACGGTACGACCGCAGCCGGCAGAAGCGCGACCCTCATCGGTAAATCGCATCTCAAAGCGCGCGGGCAGTTCGCCCTCGACGGGCACAAACGCCAACTTCAGCTCGCCGTCAACGGTCGCGCTAAAAGCGCTGTCGACACCGTCAACAATAACGTCAAAGCAGGTATCGTCGGCAACCTCCAGCGAGCCCTCCCCCACACGCACCGAGGCATAATGGTGCTCGATCTCGCGCGCCGGCTGCTGCAGCACCACGCCGCCGGCACCGGCTGTAAGCTCACGCGGCACCGTCATGCAGTGCTGCCAGCCGCACACCACGGTGGGCGCGTTGCCATAGGTCGGCTCATCGGGCATGCCCATCCAGCCGATCAGCATGTGGCGACCGTCCTCGGCCGTGAACTCCTGCGGAGCATAGAAGTCAAAACCGGCGTCCCACAGGCGGAACTCACCCAGCTCATAGGCACCGTCGCCGCCGGTAATGTCGCCCGTTACAGGCATGTAGCCAGCGGCATATACGTTGCCGCGGTCCCAACGACCGCCCTCAAGGCCCTGGGGCGAGAAGGACAGCCACTTCGCCGGTACGCCGCCATCCGCCTCGAGCTCAAGGTATCCCGGGCACTCCCACATAAAGCCAAAGCGCTCGGGCGTGGAAACGCGGCTTTCGAGCTCCCAGCTCAGCATATCGGCCGAGCCATACACCAAGATCTCGCCCACATCGCGCCCGGCACCCTCGCCGTGCATGGCGCAAAATCGACTATCTACATGCGGCCCATCCACGCGACGACGCGCGCCCAGCACCATGTGGTAACGCCCATCGTCATCGCGCCACACCTTGGGATCGCGCACGTGGCAGGTCAAATCCTCGGGATAATCATCGGACGCCAGCACCACACGCTTTTGGCTAAACGTCTGTCCATCTGCGCTCTCGACATACACGGTATCGGCGCGACGACCGGTGTTGACGTAGTCGTAAGTGCCGTCTGCATCGGGAAGCTTAACGTTGCCTGTGTACAGTACGCGAATGCGGTCGTCCTCGGCAAGCGCGGAGCCCGAATACACGCCATGGCAATCGAACGGCTCGTCGGGCAGCAGTGGGGCACCAACGTAATCCCACGTCATAAGGTCGCGGCTCGTCGCATGACCCCAGACCTTAACGCCACCCTCGACATCAAACGGCGCATATTGAAAATAAGCGTGGAACACGCCGCCCGCTTGGCAAAGACCGTTGGGGTCATTGAGCCAACCCGCCGGCGGCATAATATGGAAGTGCTGGCCATACGCGCCATGACCGCACTCAGAGGCGGCAGCGTCAACAGCAGCAACCAGCTTTGCAAGGTCGCGACCAAGTGCATTAGACATATCAAAGTCCTAACGGATCGAAAGTTTCAAGGCACCAGAGATCGGCACCAGATACGGGAAACGCCCGCGAGCAAACAACCCGCGGGCACCCCCTCAATCAAAAGATCTTAGGCCTGCTCGTAAGCCTTGGGCTCGTCCTTGTACAGGACAAACGAGACAGCAAAGGAAACCAGCGCGGCGACCGCAAACATGATCGCGTACTGCACGGGTTGGGCCAGGCACAGCAGGATACCGAAGATACCGGTAACGCCCGTGCCGGAGGCAGCCAGCGAAGTGAGCGCGCAGACCAGGGCACCGCAGCCACCGCCGATGCAACCGGCGATGAAGGGCTTAAAGAAGCGCAGGTTCACACCAAAGATGGCAGGCTCGGTAATGCCCATGAAGGCGGACAGAGCCGAAGGAAGAGCAAGGCCCTTGATCTTGGCATCGCGGGTCTTAAAGGCAACGGCGAGGGCGGCGCCACCCTGAGCGATGTTGGCGGCACTGGCGATGGGCAGCCAATAGGTCACGCCATACTGAGCAAGCTGGCCCAGGTCGATGGCGGTGTACATCTGGTGGATACCGGTGACGACCGTAGGCGCATAGAACAGGCCGACGATAAAGGAACCGGCACCAAAGGGCAGGGTGAGCAGGGCTTGGATCAGACCGAGGACGGCGTTCTCGGCCCAGACAAAGATGGGGCCGACGGCAACGAGGGTCACGAGTACGGTCACGAACACAGAGACAAGCGGGGTCACAAAGAGGTCGAACATCTCGGGAACGATCTTGTGCAGGCGCTTCTCGAGGAAGGCCAGAATGGCGCAGGCGATAACGATGGGGATAACGTGGCCCTGATAGCCGACCCACTCAAAGCTGTACACGCCGGGAATGACGGTAACCATGGTCTGCACGCCCTCGGAGGCAACCGTGTAGGCGCTCTGCAGCGAGGAGTTGATGAACGCACCGCCGACGACGGCACCCAGGTACGGGTTGGCGCCAAAGGCCTTAGCGGCGGAGTAGCCGATCAGGATCTGCAGAATGCCGAAGGACGTTCCCGAGACCAGGTCAGCGATCTTGTAAATAAAGTTATTGGTGTCGAGCGCGATAAAGCCGTTGGAGGCCATAAAGTTGAGGGCGCTCATGATTCCCAGCAGCAGGCCCGAAGCCACGATGGCGGGGATGATGGGGACAAAGACGTCGCCGAGCACCTTAATCGCGCGCATAAAGATGTTCTGCTGCTGCGCCGCGGCCTCCTTGACCTCGGCCTTGGTGGCAGCCTCGACGCCACTAAGCGCGATGAACTCCTCGTAGACCTTGTTGACGGTGCCGGTACCAAAAATAATCTGGAGCTGGCCTTGGGCCTCAAAGACGCCCTTGGCGCCGTCGACATTCTCGATGGCCTCCTTGTTAACCTTGGAATTATCGGCAATCACCAGGCGCAGACGCGTGGCGCAGTGCGCGGCCGAAACAACGTTGTCGGCGCCACCGATGTTGTCGAGCACCTCTTGGGCTGATTTGCGGTAGTCCATGACTTCCCTTTCCTCCAACGGGCGCATTTGCACCCGGCCATCTTAGACACTTACACTGTAATCGTTTTCAGTTTCATATGTCTGTAATCGTTTTCACAGAAGGGTGAACGGTAAGAAATAGCCGGCGAATGGTAGTTTTACGGCAAAACCAGACGACTCAGCGGCAAGCAGACGTGCCCAAAACCTAGACATTCATAAGCTGATGGCCGAGCTTGAGCGTCTTGAGACCGCGCTCCCCCTCCTCGCCATCGAGCGTGTTGAGCAACATATTGGTCGCCTCGACGCCACTGGTCAGGTAGCCATAATGCACGGTGGGAATACCGCCCGTCAGCGCGCGCAAAAACGCGTTGTCGCCAAAACCGCTTACGCGATGCATGCCCTCGCCCACGCCGCGAACCTCATCGATGGCACGAAGCGCGCCCGCCGCCATGGTATCGGTCGCGCACGCGATAAACGAAATATCGGGAGCGACGGAAAGCAGTTCACGTGCTGCACCATAGCCCGAGTCGAGCGTAAACGAGCCCAGGCGAATCAAGGCGGCATCGAGCGGGTTACCCGCGGCGCGCAAGCCGGCCTCAAAACCGCGACGGCGGTCATAACCGGCCGCGCGGTCCTCCTCGGTAACCCCAATGTAGGCGATCTTGCCGTCCACGCGACCCGCAAGCGCATGGCCCAGCTCAAAAGCGGCCTCGTAATCGTCGTGATACACGCACGCCGCGCCCTCGACATGTTGACCGATCAGCACAATGGGCACACGGCACGAGTCGATCGCGCGACGGTGCTCGTCGGTAATCATGGTTGCCACCAGCACAATGCCATCAACCGGATGGTTTTGGAATAAATCGAGGTATTCGAGCTCGCGATCGGGCGCATTGTCGGTGTTGGCAAGCAGCATCTGGTAGCCACGGCGACCGAGCACCTGGCCAATACCGGCGGTAATGCGGCTCACAGATTCCGAGTTGATCTTAGGCACGATAACGCCGATGAGCTTGGTGGAGCCGGTGCGCAGCGCGCGAGCCTGGCTGGATCGCACGTATCCGGTCAGCTCAATCGCCTGCTTAATGCGCTCGGCTTTGTCCGCCGAGATATATCCACCGTTGAGGTAGCGCGAGACGGCGGCGCTCGAAACGCCGGCCAGCTCGGCCACATCTTTCATCTTTACCACGAGCACCCCTGTCATTGAAATCGCTTTCACCATGATACCCGTGAAGACGGCATGCGAACCAAATCGGCCCACTCAGGTCGAGCAAACGTCAGCGAGCGCGCGGATGGCGTCGGCATAAGGCATATCCACGCCGTCCGAGAACAGCTCGACGGCCATCTCGACTTTGTCGCCGCGCATGGTTTTGGACTTGACGGTGAACTTGGTACGCCCAAACGCGCGCACGATATCGTCGCCGGTGGTCTGACCCGTGTAGTGGATGACCATCATGTACACGCGCGCCTTGTCCTGATGGCTCGCAAAGCCGGCAATCATCACCACGATGACTACCGCCGTGAGCCCCACGAGCGCATACATGCCGGCACCTGCCGTAATGCCCGTGGTAATGGCCCAAAACAGATACAGCAGGTCGAGCGGGTCCTTGACCGCCGTACGGTAACGAACGATGGACAGGGCACCGACCATACCGAGCGAGATGACCACGTTGGTCGAAATCGCGAACGTGACCATGCAGGTGAGCACGCACATGCCCACGAGTGTCACGGCAAAGCTGCGCGAGTACACGACGCCGATAAAGAAGCGCTTGTACACACAGTAGATCAGGATGCCCATGGCGAGCGCCACGAACATCGACAGACCAATCTTGGCAGGGTCGACCTGACCAAACCCACACTCGGCGGCACTATATCACGCACCAGCTGTGGGCAAAACTCGGTAAACTTGACCTCCATCACCAGTTTATCAGGCTCCAGTACGGGCAATGCGGACAGCGTTGCATCAAAAATATCAAAGCTCCCCACCGCCGCGCGCATGTTTATGTCAAACGTAATGCGCACGGTGCCCTCATCCATCACCCACGGCTCGCGCTCGTAGTCCACAATAGTCCGCGGGCGAATCATGTTGCAGATGCGCTCGATGTAGAACTCGCGGCAGAGCGGATAGGGGCTCCTCAGCAAAAAGTCATAGTCGCCAGCCAGAATGTGCTCAAACTCGCAACGCGTGAGCGGCGCGCCCTCCCTGTAGATCCAACTGCCGTACTTCTTTTTGCGCTCAAGCTTAATCACCTTGTCGCTGCCGTTATAGATTTAGAACAAACGAATACCCAAACCCCTCTTAATCGCCTTGTTCATAACGTCGTTAAGTCGCTTAGGCCAATTCGCAATAAAGAAAAGGCAGGTGCAGCATGCGCAAAATGAATCATTGTTCAGACGTTCAATCTCATTGAGCAGAAGTTCAGAATGATTGATGCCCGCCACGGTCGCAGCTAAGTCAGCCAGAGACTCGTTTGCAATTGGCATCATCTGCTCATTAGTTAACCAAAGCGACCTCAGGGCATGGACGGCAATAATGCAGGCAAATGTAAAACCATCAATACGCCCAATATCCGCAAACGAATCTCCCCTCCTGGCAACCCAGTCCTTGTAAGATCGCTTGCCAAAAATCACATCCGAAGGAACAAGGGCGTCATCCAGAGAGAGACACTTCAAGGGATCAAAATCACGATATGCTTCAACCGATGGATAGCTCAGATATAGCTGACCCATATCAGTGCTATCGCAGTAATAGTCTTGCATTAGCTCAAGCCGTTTAAAATCGAGCCTATTGTCCTGAGGATCTAAGTCAAATATGAGCAAGGTGTCTGTAAAACTGGATTCGAGAAGCTGAGTCGCATCATCTTTATCCGAAAGAAGCTCAGCGACAAAGGGCTTAAGATCAATGGACTCGAAATCGCAACCGTATTCTTGAAAGAGCTTATCAAGAAAGTCATGAACATTGATCTCGACAGGAACAATTTGATGATCATCCGCGAGGCTAAAAGATTCAAATAAACGCCCCATCAGCTGAGGCTCGCGTTTAGCGCCTTCAACAATGAGCAGGACGTTCTTTTCAGACGCACCGTTCATGGCTACTCAAACTCTCCGGCTCGGAGGAGCTTCTCAATATTGTTGCCGAACCTCAACTCACGATCGGTAGAATCGGCCAATGTTCGAATACCCTCTTTTGCAGAAATTTGATAAACGCAGTCGGGCCTCATTACGTCATTCTTAACAAGCGAAGTGTTGTGGGTGGAGCACATTATCTGACAAGATGTCTTGGAAGCAAAGAGCTTCAAAAGGCTCTCAGCCATCTCAAAGTGGCAAAAAGCGTCAAACTCATCTATAAACAAAAAGCTGGCAGACTCGTTTAGCTCAAGCTCAGAGAACACCTTAACCAGAGTTCTTGTACCGCTAGAACACGCCTCGACAAACGGGATGCATCGCATGGGATGATTGAAATATAGAACAGGCGAGCCGTCGGACTCTTTAATAACGATCAGGGACTCATCGACTCCAAAATTGCGAATAAATGATTCAAATTCCGCAACTTTGTTCTCGCGTATGATTTTGTTGATTACCTTTTTTGTTTCAACCCCTTTTAATCGAAAGTTGTCCGTGCGAATCAGCCTCATGCGTGAGACAAATCGGCGTAATTCAGCCAAGGCACCTAAAACATTAGTTGGAAGACTGCTCGTTATATAAGAAAGAAGGCTCAACGAAGCATCGAAGAATTCAAAATTAAAGCCAGCTGCACCGATTCGTTCAAGGTGGTTCTCTTCGAAAACGCCGCGTGCATTATTGAAATCGAAAATTCGTTCCCCATCAATCGATAGGGTCTCGTGAAGCCAAGTAGTCGGAGAAGTCTTCTCATAGCAGTAATTGATTTCGCGACCGTCAAATTCAAAGACATAGGTGAACTGTGCCGTACCTCGGCCGCAATCAGCATTCAAAAACAGACGATCATCCTGGTCAGAATAATCGAATGCCTTTGGAAAGCCGAGCGTAATGTCGAATAAAGCTGAACCGAAATTCGATTTTCCAGACGCATTTCTGCCGATCAAAAGTGCGGTTTTCACGGTTCCGCTTTTAACGTTATTTTCTGCAAACTGGTAATCACGAGAAGCTGCAAAATTTAATGTAACCGGAGTCGGAAAATTCCTATAGCCATCAACAGAAAAACGCTTAAGCATGAGAGTCTCCTATCTCTTCCCGTAATTATATTACGGGAAGAGATAGGAGACCTGCATCAAATACTCCATTACGAGAAAGTAATGTGAGCAGAGTCTATGCGAACCATGAATACCCGCTACGAAAGCCACTGGAAAACAGCCCTTAAACGCGAAAACCGCCTTTCGGCGGTTCCCATGGACCAAGCCGGACGTACCGTCGCAGGGCCTCATCACAGTTGGAACTGTAAGGAAAAGCCCAGTCCCAGTCAATCCTTTACCGACAAACCGTAGCGAATTAAGGCTGAGCCACAACGCATCAGTAAAGTTGCATGCCGGAAGAAAACCACCCGCAATTTCGCCTTTTTCCAACTGGGATGTAAGTTTTGACAGGCCGAATCTTACATGCAAGCAAAAAAGGGCCGACGCATCAACCCTCTTCAGGTGTCGCCCGAAGGCTTCCACCGCAATTGACTTTATTTTAGTCAAAGGCAATTGTTTGTCTACAGGCTGCCCATGAGCGAAGGCTGCCAATCACAGCGACATAAAAATAGGGGATGCCCTCCTTTGGGAAGGAACCCCCTTGCAAAACTTCGGCCAAAGAAAGGCTTCTGTTTTTTGTTGTGAAGTTAGTTTAGCTCAATTTTGGCATCTAGGGCGTTGTGCCATGACTCACCACAGGTCTTCGCTCATCAGCGAGAAATGGACACCCCTCGATTTGAGATGATCAATCTGCTCGGACGCCGTAAGCCACGGCTTTCTATTGGCGTCGGTCATCAGATCTCCGTTCGTGATGATTAACTCGAGATTCTAAGTGAGCGCGTTTGACTGGGCGACTCACTTAGATATGATTGTTACGCCGAATACTCTTCAATAAAGCCTCTCATCATAGGCGTAATGAAGAAAGGCGGCCATCCGGAAAACAACCGCCTTTCTGTAGGACGCAGGCCCGTAGGTTGGTTGCGTCAATACCGCTAGATTCGCCCTAGTAACCTATAGGGTCCCAAAAGGTCAATCCAGTTAAAACAGCAGGCAGCCCAAAACAACATCTTTCATGAATCTCCAGTCCTATCGAGCCCGATCGAACTCGGCTATCCAACCAGATACGACCCAATCACATCGAATATCTCGCCCACCTTAGTTGAAGGGTTTTGCGCAGATGGCTTAATGTTACCCAGTTCCCTATGGTAGGCGACGAGGCGCCCAGCACGCTGAAGTGCCTCGCCCCGTTTATCGTCCACTGTTTCGAACAGCCCGTCCAAGTTCTTGCGGTACTCGATGCCCAAGTCCTTAGACATCGCCTGAGCAAGGGCGCGCTGACACTCCGCGGCCGACATGGGGGCAGACGTATAACGAAAGTGCAGAAGCGGCCACAGCTCGAAGCAGGGGTTCGACCACAACGCATGGAAGGTCCTCGAACCATCGGAGAGCTCGTCGCACTTACGCTCCATCGCGTCAAAGTCGGACGCAGGGAAGTCATCCTTGTCATACACGAGCCACACGTGATCGAACGTCTCGGGCGCATAGCGGCAGTGTTCGACAGCGAAGTCAAGCAGATCAAGCGTGTGTTTGCCGGTTCCTTTAACGACAATGGCAACCTTGCGCTCGTTCGCCGCGCCCAACGCCGCACGCACACCCTCAAAGTAGCGAGGCTCGGTCTCCTTGCCCTCGCTCACTACAAGATGACGCGTCATCTGAACCATGCGCGAGCGGCCCTCGCGCTTGCCACTACGCCAGCCCTTCGACTTCTTCGCCACCATGCTAATCCCACTCCTCGATGCGGGTGAGATACGGATCGGCGCCGTAGCGACCGGACAGGTATTGCTTGTCGAAAGCCGCGTTCTTGCTTACCAGATTACCGTTTGCCTCGTGGATGTCGGCGAGAGACCACAGTTGGCTCGCCTCCCCCTCGCCGCGTGCAGCGAACCATATCTCGTCACGGCGGAACACATCGTTTCGCATGGTTGACACATCCTGGGACGAGAAGATGAGCTGCGCGCCACTCTTGTTGAACTCAGGATCCTTAAACAGCAGAATCACATAGCGAAAAAGCTTCGGATGCAGTTTGGCGTCGAGCTCGTCTACCACGACGGTGCCACCACGCTCAAGCGCTGTCATCAGATACGCAGCCAACCCCATGAGCTTCTGGGTTCCGGCAGATTCCTCGGATAAACGCAGCTCGTACGCCTTGCCGCCCACCTCGTGCCTCACGAAGACGCGTTGGCCGCGCCACTCCGGCGCCCTCTCCACTCTGAAGCCATCAATACGCACATCAACGGCGCGCAAAAAACGCGTGACCTCGCGCGAGTCGCCCTCGTCGAGCATTTGCTCGAGCATCCGCTCCAGGTAGGAACTATTGTAGTTGAGAAACACGGAGTCGAGAAACCAGCTGGCCGCCTCCTGGACCACCGGCGCATCGAAGTTGATGCAAAGGAACGATAGGTACGGCAGGCTCGGGTTGAACCTCGCAGCCGTCACAAGCTTACGCAGTGTGGGGCCGAGTTCAACCTTTGTATCCTCGCGCTCGAACAGCATCGCCGTACGCGACGCTCCCAATTTACGCCGCCACAGCCCTTCGGACATGATCTCGTCGGCGTGTACAGACAAGACATAGCGGTACTCGTGGTCGCCTACGCGGTAGTAGAGGTTGGGTCCATACACCGCGGCCACCGGTAGAAAGCCCTGCCCGTCAGGACACACTATGAGGGAGCGCTCGAACTCCTTCATCGGCGTCGCCTGCATGGAAAGCTCCGCCTCGTCGCGATAGGATCTATAGTTCCTGAAAGTGAACTGGCAAAGCATCGTCCTCAACATTCCTTTCATTATTTTGAAAAGATATATCAGAGTTTTTCTTTGATTATAGACTTTAAGTAGACTAAATCAAGTGCTTGCTACACCAATGACAGCAGACGCACGGTGCCAAACCGCCCATACTCGACCATCCCATTGCCGGAATGGCGTTTAGCTAGCACGTCACACATTACATGCATGAAAAAAGGGCAACACTCTCTAACAGAAAGCGTCACCCTTAAAGCTCCCGCAAAGCTTTTGTATGATAGCTAGGTATGCTACACCATCTCGTAGAGATGTACAGCACCGAGAATCGCTATTCCCAGCAGAACAAACACCGTGGATGCGACGGTCCAATTGTCATCGGCGTTATTGAAGCTTTCTTTACACCCTGATGTTCATCTCTTTAAACACGCTGTATAAAACATCTTGCGCAATTAGCCCCCGATAAGATCCAACAAGCCTACCTAATTCATCAAGCATTGCTTTCGTCTCGTCGTCGGGCAGAACACGGCAGAGCAGGGAGTACATATCGGAAAACCTTGCCCCTCTTACGACCGCACAATAGAGCCGCTCGTCATGCGCGCAAATATTCCTATAGCCAGAAAGAACTTGAATGACGCGAAGCAGCATTATCGGCTCGAGTCTTTGTTTTCTATTTGACGTTTGGCTGACCAACTTGCAGGCAGCATTTTGCACGCCGCGTTTTTGAAGCTGATAGAAATGTGAGATATTGCCAAATGTCAGATCATTCTGAAGAACCCACAAGGGCACTGCACCGTATTTATTCAAATAATGCCTCACAAATGGGCGCATACGCTGCTCGTTTGATACCTTATCATTCAGCAGTTTTAGCAGTTCAGCAAGATTCTTCGAGTGCTGGTAACCCTTATTGCCTCGAAACGCCTTAGGCACGAGCAAATCACTAGACGCAACATAATTAGAACGATCCAGGTAGGCATCTGCAGCACGGTATTCATTGCAAAACGAATATACAACGGCGTTCTTAAGTACGGCCTCTGCTCTTGCAAGATAGGAAAATGTAAGTTGTGTAAGTTCTCTATCGAACAAAAAGAGATCGTAGATGTTCTTGAATGAAGTGCCCTCTCTAAAAACATCATCTGACGAGGACTGTGCGGCATTTTTATCAAGAAAAGGGCCTTTGTAGCCATTTATAACTGCGTAATAGCTTTCACGCCTCAGGCAATCTACCGTGGTTGCATCAGTCGCCACCCCACGGCTCTCTAGGAGTTCTATTAGTTGAGCGAAAGTCTTAAACTCTTTTGCCAAAACAAGCTCCTAAAATCAAAGGGCCGTTGCCGGAAGCCTCCGGACAACGACCCTTCTTTGTCATCGCCTCACTTAGAGTCCACGACGACTGCATCACTGTTGGTATAATACCCTAAATTAATCGCTAATGCGGTACATACAGGAATTACATTCTATGTTCGGTCAAATCTTTCATGAATCAGCCATTGACCGGGGGCAGCACGCCGAGCCAGCGGCAACTGCTAAGATTCATACAAAGCCGCCTCCTCGTTAACATGTGACAGAATTATTCGAGCGTAAGCGGCTATCTAGTTAAACATAAGACTCTGCAACCTAAAACCCGGGCTGATATTGCCCAATTAGTCGTTCTAAGTAGAGGCGATCTTCTGCAATCAGAAACTCCCACAACCTGTCACCGTTCATCAGAACACGGTTAAATGAATCGACTTCAATGGCCGCCATGCGAGTGATGGAGACGTAACGGTCTTCTTTCAATCTTTGTCTAAAAACAACGGCGTGACGAGGGCTCAACGGGAAATAGATGCCACAAGGGTTTTCATCGCTCTCGTCCTTCCACTCGACATGCACGGGAAGCGACGTTGTGACAAACTCAGCACCTTCAGGTGCTATGTAATACAGGCAATCCATGTCAAGCAATAAGACAAGTAGGTCGTACAGAGGCGCGCCCTTATCGAGCCTGAACAGCGCCGTATCCAGATAAGCAAGCTCGACAATGGCTTCAAATTCGTCTCCGTACCCTGCCAAATCCATTTGCGAAATGTCTTCGTCCGAGAAAAAGCCACTCGACAACAATTCGACAGAGTGGGCGCCGGCGTTACCCCTCACCTCGTTCAACCATCTAGGATTCCTCACAATGAGAAAGGCAAGCAAAAAAGCCAGCTGAGTAATCAACTCTACGCACGCTTCACCTTTTGGCATTTTTCCAGAATCAAGATAACTGAGCAGCGATCGGTAGGCAGAAGCAAGATCATTCTCGATTCTGCCAAGAGCATCTTCAATTGCGCCCTTTTCAACGAAACCGTCTTCGCCCAAGGCTTCGCGTCGCCTAAACTCATAGAGGTAGTTTTCCGCACAAACGTTTTCGGGCTTCGTTAGAAAGATGGGGTTCAACCCACCAGCATCGCGTCTTACAACGCTGAGATAACCCGAGTCATCGGTAAACGATCTAAGATAAAATCGAGGCACGTAATGCTGATTCTTAACTCCAGGAACACTTACACCCCCACCATAATCAAATCACTCTAGTCGGCTGTGTAAAAAGGATTAAACCCAGTCTGAACGTCTGAAACAAGAGAAATGTATTTATCTGGAACGACTCCCAAAGCATCAGGATCTTCCGTCTCAAACAGAAATAATTGGACATCATCCTTATCGACAAGTGAATAAAACTTCGAAATTATTGCTCCTATCGCACCACGGCTTTCCTCATCAAACGGCGACGAAACATGGTCAAAAGCAAGCAAAGGGACAAGCGGAATGTTGCGCTTTGGAAGCAAGTAATGCATGAAGGCAAAATAGCCGCAGACTTGCATCAACGTGTGACGAGCACGACTCCCCGTAAACACATCAACGCAATCTTCTCCTTCAGTAAATGTAGGCTGAAGCCCCACTCCTTCCTTTTGAAACTTGATATGAAAATCAAGTTGCTTAAAGTCAGAAACAACAAAGGAAGAGGCCGGAGAAGCAGAATGATACAAATCGGTAACGTTGTCAGAAATGGAATTAATAGAAGTATCATCATCAGAATGCTTGAGTTTAAACAGCTCCCGTTTTAAACGAGAGATTTCCTTTTTCACATCATCATAATTATCTGGCTTGCAGAGCGCCGAATACTGAGATAGATACTCATTTACCACCAAGACGGCCTTGCTTTTTTCATTAAAATCAAGCGGATTGAATACCACGTTTGCGGCTGTTAACTTAGCTTCAAGATGAGTTAATCTATTCTCTTTGCGCTCAAGCAAGGCCGTTTGCAAATCAAGATCTTTTCGGGGTATCGACACCTCAATTTCGTTAAGCAGACTGCAGGTTTGGTCCAATAAATCTGCTCTAGAATCATCCTCAGCAATCAGTGAACTCAACCTGTCCAGAAGGCGATGCCGTTTCGCATCCTGAACCTTTGTCCCATTCAGCTCATGAATCATTTGTTTCTGAGCCTTGATATCGTCCCTTAACTGATCCGCCTCCACAACATCGTTCGCATTTAAACTCGAAGAAGAGTCGAGTTTGGTGGAAATTGCGGCCGACTCAACCAATTCAGATATTACGGCGGCATTGCCGCCGTCAAACCGTTCGACAATTCCAAGCTTTGCCAGCTCTTGATTAACCGCCTCTAGATAATGATTATTAAAGGCGCGCCGAGCTTCCAGCTCGCGAGCCTGTTTGTTAAGATCAGCTATCTTGCGCTGAAGGAGCACGATTCGATTCGCGTCAATGCTAAAGAGATAATCAAATAGCGGCCTCTGCTTAACCCGATATTTAGTTTCGAGGAGCTTGCTGAAGAAACTGTTAATTCGGCCGACTGTAACTTCGCTTAGAAAAGAGAATAAGGTGAACGTCCTATATGTCAGATCTTGTCCGACATATTCAGAAAGGCTAGCTGGCTCGTCCGCTGATTCCAGAAACAATGAATTAAGGTATCTTCTATATTCCTCAAGATCAGACACCTTGCAAGCTGTCCCATCTATTACCAGCCTAAACTCATTGTCGAGTAAATCGCGATATAAGAAAAGGACATGACCATTAAAGGAAATCTGCATCTTGGCCGTCTGCAACGACTCCTTAAACCAAGGTGCCTCGGATAGATTCTTTTTATCAGCGCCGAGCATATAATCAATAAAATTGTAAAATTCCGTTTTTCCAGAGCTATTCGGCCCTTGGATGTAATTTATGCCGCTAGAAAAGGAATATCTAAACGTCTTGCCAGAAAAAGAGATTAGTTCCAAACACTCAATGCTAAACATTACGAATCATCTCCGACAGAACATATTTATCGTCCAAGGAAGCAACTTCACATATCAATTTAGGGATAAACGGATTCTTTACCTTGCAGTCCTGTGCTCGTCCTTCGCCAGTAAGGCAAGCAAGAGTGTCTTCAATAGCAATGAGACCGCCTTCAGCGGCTATCTCAATTGCTTCAACTGAATATTGAAGCTCATATAAGAACGACTCATAGTTGCCAGAAACCGCACAGGTCGCCCTCTCAATTAAATGCTTTGAATATCTGCCATTTAGCAGCTCGCTACCATGAGATTCAATCGATTTAGATAGGAACATTAAAACTAGTAATTTAGTAATGCTCATACTGTTAACGCAGGAAAGAACGGCAAGCAAATAGTCAAGATAAATGCTTACCACTATTGCTCGCTGGCGAAGAAATAGATTATTTGAACAGTTAGTCATTGGCTTCGTCTTCCCAAGAAATCAGTTTATCAGCAGGGGTTTCTTCCCTCGTTAGCCAAATACAAGACCCCCATTTTTCATGCTCATTAAAAGCGTACTGATTTGATTTGTCTTTAGTAGCTAACAGCCGTTTAATCGGAGAATCGTCTGCATTGGCCTTTAGCAAAAGACAGGAGTCACGAAAGTTATCGAACGTCACACTTTCCAAGCTAGCAGCAGTGCCAGCTTGACACCTAGCGAGCCTCTCATAATTAACAGAACGGTAGTATTCCGAATAATACAGATGCCGTGAAATGAATGAAGGCTCATCCAGACAGGACCGCAGTTGCCGATATTCACGCGATGACTCCTTGGCACTAAGTAAATCGCTATCCGCAGCAGCCATCCATGCAGAATAATCAGGTTCAAATCGGTTTGAGGATATTTTCTCGCATATCTGCTCGCAAAGCTGCATAAATGACTCATAGCCGATTTCATAAGGAGATGCTTTTAACATCGCATCAGCAATATTGTAATGAATCACCCTTTTCAACTCAGCAATACGTTCGTTGAATAAATCGACGTCTGAAGTAAGGTGAAAGGGGCTTGCAAGTCCATCCCGAATCTCTGCATTGAGCTTATCCTCGTTAACAGCACGAGCACATGCACACTTTTTGACACGAGAAAAGTATCTAACAATTTCATCTTTGCTATAAGTAGCCTTTAGTTTTGCAGCGTTTGACCTGTTGGACTTTTCCGCCCTCTTATCCAGCATCTCGATGAATTGACCGGCGGTAATAGCATTAAAAAACTCAGAGAGAGTTTTTTGGTCCGAATAAAGAAGCCAAAAAGAAGATATCGACTCCTGCTCGCAATCAGCAAGAATCCAATTCGTATAGATTTGAATTACATCTTGTTTGCTAACGTTGGTATTTTTGACCGGCGAATCCGCACTCCGAGTGCAACAGGATATTACGAGGTAGCCGCCCAGGCGCGACCTATGATGATGCTTGCGAAG